>Ga0208521_1001598_pt1 | contig 11347 bp, 10 predicted proteins | sample ETNtaG_24_FD_185754 | JGI IMG/M metagenome (GOLD analysis project Ga0208521, IMG submission 185754) | Marine microbial and viral communities from oxygen minimum zone, Eastern Pacific Ocean - ETNP201306SV47 (SPAdes) (version 2) | ecosystem: Environmental > Aquatic > Marine > Oceanic ... | reverse complement strand
AATGAAGGAGAAAGAAAAATGAAAAAGAAAAAGAATACGATTCCATACCGAGATATAAACGACTTGCCGGAAGACGACTGGGTACTGAATCTTGGGCCAATAATAATCTATTCAACGCCTCCAACAACATCGTACAGCGAAACCCAGAGTTCTTTGGAGGAACAAGAGGCAAATCCACCGAAAAAGGATTCCATGTAATTCGTACAAGGGATTCTAACATAATAATAAGTGAAAATCATAACGGGGGGTGGCTTTTGTCCTTTCGGCTACCCCCAATAAGAAAGGAAAATGAAAATGCCAAAACCAGATTATAAAAGAGCTGCAATAGAGCTATCGAAGATTCTGAAAACCGCCGAGAAACGAAGAGGACTTCCCTTAAAATCATCAGAGACTACGCAGGGCATAAAGGATGTTACTGGAGAGTCATCTGAAACCGCCTATCAGTTCACAGACTTTGACCTGACGGTTTTTAAGAATGAAGATGTTGAAGATGATGGTGATGAAGAGAATAAATAACAAAAGGAGTTAATAATGGCAAAAATTATAAAGGATTACTCGCTTCCTCCGAATCATCCGCTGTTTACAAGGGGCTTCTTAATAACACCGCTCCGCAAACCAATAAAGCCTAAAAAGGACAAGAAAGATGAAAAAGAAAAAAAGTAAGAGTGCGCACGGAAATCCCGACCTTCCGCATCCTGAAGAAATAAGGAGGTCAATGAAATGAGGGAGTGGTTATTACGTGGGGTTGTTTATTTGTGGGATGATGTGTAGATTTTATAAACAAAATGTCTGAAAAGAAAAACCCGGCACTAAAATGGAAGATTAAGACTGATCGTGTAAATAGGAGATCCGTTTAAATGAGAAAAATCATATTAACATTATTCATACTTTCCACTTCATTAATGGCGCAAGTGGGTGGGATTACCGGCGGAAAATTGAACACGCCGGATGCAGCAACATTACCTTCTCAAGTTTTTGAATTTGAACCGTCTTACACGATGGGTGAAGCAGGAAGCTTTGGGTATCGGATGTCCGCAGGATTTGGTCGCTATGAAGTAGGGGTTAGTTTGGATAATCAAGCGGTGATGCAAAATTTTGGCACCAAAATTTCTATGATTGAAAATACACTGGCCATGGCGGTTGGCGTAGATTATGACACCGCATTCTCTGCGTTTGCAGCCGGACTGATATACAGCCTTGCTTTCAGTGAAGCGTTCACTATGGATGCCATGGCGGCGGGAAACAATATAGGTGATACCAACGGCATGGTTTCATTCGGTTATTTTATCACCAATCGGTTTCAGCCTATTGTAGAATTGGCTTTTAATCAGGATTCAGAATTATCTACCGTGTATGGATTTACATTTATACTGAATCCAAAAGTGCTTTTAGTGGTTGGCGTGGAACAGCCCTTAACCGTTGAAGGTGACCCGTCTGTTGGAGTTGCTTTTACCATGGGGATAGAATAAGATAAAAATCCAGAGATTCAGAAAACATTACTGGAGACGTTAGAAGAACACGGCTTCTAAATCCAAACATCAAGCCTCGCTCATTAGCCGGGAGTTTTTGTTTTGTTTTTGAAATGATCCTTAAATTCAAGAATGAATAAACCTTCTAACCGTTTAGCCCTGGCCGTTTTATTTGGGCTGTTGGCCTATTGGGCCAAATATAATTAGCATTATCACAATGAACATAATATTGATTTATTAGTTATGATTGCGTTTGGGGTTCTTTCTCTGTACCAGTTATTTCTTCTTTCCATGGGCTTGATGAAAAATAATGAAAAATGAAAATCACCTGTTGCCATTAAAATATGCTTGATTACAATTCTTTAGACGAAGCAGCAAAAAATGATTTTAATAAACAGCTCTCAGATTGCGCTCAGGCGATCGGCGGGAAAAATTATTTTTTACAACTAGTAGAATCAATTCGAAACACTCGCCCCCATCCGCTCATGGCGAAAAAAGCTAAATTTCACTTTTCTCAAGGAACTGTAAAATGGCAAAAAGTTATTTATAAAGATAAAATTCATTTATTAATAAAACTCATTAATGAAGATCGATCCGCTGGAAATTTAATGCCGCAAAAAGGGAATGCAGGATTCAAAACAGTTCTAAACCTTTTACGAACTCTGGGTCCCATGAAATTTGAAGTAAAACCTAAAAATAATAAAGATGGCGACGGATTTGTTTTACATCCATTTGATAGGATCGACGCCCAAACAACACACCTTAATTATATGTTTAATGCTGTGTTTTTTCTACCCATGCATGTTGTCAAAAAAGCCTTAACCGATTTCGGTAAAAAGAAGAAGCGTTCATAAACAGCTAACGGTGTTAATATTCAAAAAAATTTGTAATTATTTGCTTTAAAAGTGTTTGCACTACAAAACACCAAATAATAAGTATCGTTTATAATGTATCAATCAAGGAACGGATTTATAAACGTGAAAATGTATTGATTTAATAATTATAGAACTTTTCTTTTCGCCTTTCACTCCGGTTAAGTGATGGGAGTTATGTATATTTCACCGTGAAAAAATACTTTGTATATGTAATAGAATTAGACCCGGCTGTAGCAAATCAAAATAAATTTCGTGCTAAAAATCCTCGCTATATTCTTGGAAGCGACTGTGTGTATGTGGGGCAATCTTCACGAAAACCTGTATTGAGGTTTGAGCAGCATAAAGAAGGATATAAGTCTAACAAATATGCCAAGTATTATGGGATAAAACTCCGCCCGGATCTCTATGAACAGTATAACCCAATTCCAACCAGAAAAGACGCCGAAGAAATCGAAGAAATGCTGGGGAAATCTCTCCGGAAACAAGGGTATGGAGTCTGGTTTAATTGATGAAGACTGCGAGAGCTGTTTCTTGTTTTCATTTACACCAAAATAATTTTTTATGTGCAAAGTTTTCTTTTATTATTTTAACAGTTTAAGTATTATTCACTAATGTATTTAATTCTTTAGGACTTATTTTATGACTTTAAACCCATCATCATCTGAAAACAACGCACCACTTCCAAACGGCGTTTCCGTACTGGGAAAAATTGAACCCGGATATGAAAAAATTCTATCCTTTGAGGCCCTGGATTTTATTGCGGGGCTCCAGCGCAATTTTAATGCCCGCCGCATAGAACTTTTGCAAATGCGCACAGTCCGCCAACAAGAAATTGACGGCGGTGCCCTTCCGGATTTTTTACCGGAAACAGAGCATATTCGCTCCGGTGACTGGACCGTGGCTCCTGTACCCCAAGACCTGCAAGATCGCCGTGTGGAAATCACCGGGCCCGTGGATCGAAAAATGATTATCAATGCTTTGAATTCTCCCGTCAAAGTATTCATGGCCGACTTTGAAGATTCCAATTCTCCTTCCTGGGATAACAACATTCAGGGGCAGATAAACCTTCGGGACGCAGTTGATGGTACTATTTCGTTTACCCATCCAATCAAGGATAAGGTATACAGCTTAAATGAAGAAACGGCGACACTCATGGTCCGCCCCAGAGGATGGCACTTGCCTGATAAGCATATTCATGTGGACGGAGAACACGTGTCCGGCAGTCTTTTGGATTTTGGTTTATTCTTTTTCCATAATGCACAGACGCTTCTCCAGAACGGAACAGGTCCATATTTTTATCTTCCAAAATTGGAAAATCATCTGGAAGCCCGGCTGTGGAACGATGTATTCAATCATGCCCAGGACGCCCTGGATATTCCCCGGGGCACCATAAAAGCAACTGTCCTTTTGGAAACAATTCTGGCTGCTTTTGAAATGGATGAAATTTTATACGAGCTTCGGGATCATTCCGCTGGTTTAAACTGCGGGCGATGGGATTATATTTTCAGTTTTATCAAAAAATTTCGTAATCATAAAGACCATGTTCTTCCGGACAGAGCTGTTATTACCATGGATCGCCATTTTATGAAAAGCTATGTTGATCTCCTTGTAAAAACATGCCATAAACGTGAAGCCCATGCCATGGGCGGTATGGCGGCTCAAATTCCCATTAAAAATAATCCGGATGAAAATGAAGCAGCCCTGAACAAGGTCCGCCAGGATAAAGTAAGGGAAGCCCGCGCAGGACACGACGGCACATGGATTGCCCATCCCGGATTATCGGAAATAGCATTAGATGCGTTTAATGATGTAATGCCCCAAGCAAACCAGCTGGATGTAAAACGTGAAAACGTTTCCGTAACTTCCGCTGACCTTTTGAAGGTTCCCGAAGGTGAAATTACACTAGAAGGTTTTCGCCACAATATTCGCGTGGGAATTCTATACATTGCCGCCTGGCTGGACAGCAACGGCTGCGTTCCTCTTTACCACCTGATGGAAGATGCCGCCACAGCGGAAATTTGCCGTTCCCAGCTTTGGCAGTGGATAAAGTTTGGTGCAAAATTGAATGACGGGACAGTCATCACAGCAGATTTCTTTAATGCAATAATGGGAGAAGAATTAAGCAAATTGAAAAATGCGGATAATGGAAAACTGGCGCTTGCTGCTGACCTTTTTACAGACATGGTGTTGAAAGAAGACTTTGATGATTTTCTTACTTTACCTGCATACAACCATTTAAACTAACACAGAATCGAAAGGGTCTTTAAACATGAACAATGTTGAAGAAAAAATAAAATCACTATCCATTGAAGAAAGAGCCGTTGAACGGGAAAAACATATTTTAAGCCATGCGGTGGATACTGACGATGTAAAACACCTTGAAAATCTTTGGGGAAATGATCCCAGGTGGGCCGGGATCACCCGACCCTATTCAGTTGAGGAAATGCTTAAACTCCGGGGGACGTTAAAAGTGTGGCATACGTTTGCCCAGGCGGGAGCCGAACGATTATGGCGTCTTTTGCAAACGGAAGACTACATTATTGCCCTGGGCGCAATGACCGGCAACCAGGCCGTTCAACAGGTTGAAGCAGGATTACAGGCTATTTATCTCAGTGGGTGGCAGGTGGCCGCAGACGCAAATCTCGCCGGGGAAATGTATCCCGACCAAAGCCTATATCCCAGTAACAGCGTTCCTGCTGTGGTAAAAAAGATTAATAACGCTCTCCGGCGGGCAGACCAGATACAGGTTTTAGATAATCGCCAGGATGGGCCCTACTGGTTCGCCCCTATCGTTGCCGATGCGGAAGCGGGCTTCGGCGGGCCTCTCAATGCATTTGAGCTTATGAAGAGTATGATTGAAGCCGGTGCTGCAGGGGTCCATTTTGAAGATCAGCTCGCCTCTGCAAAAAAATGCGGGCATATGGGAGGCAAAGTTCTTGTTCCTACACAGGAGTTCATCACAAAACTTATTGCCGCCAGGCTTGCGGCTGACATTGCCGGTACATCCACAATACTTATTGCCCGGACGGACGCAGACGCTGCAAAGCTCATTACCAGCAATATAGACGAAAGGGACCGCCCGTTCATTACTGATGAAGACCGGAGCTCTGAAGGATTTTATCGTATTAAAGGCGGGATTGAAATGGCCGTCGCCCGGGGACTTGCCTATGCGCCCTACGCAGACATGATTTGGTGTGAAACATCTCATCCAAATCTGGATGAAGCGAAACAATTCGCCGAAGGGATTAAAAAAGAATATCCGGACAAGCTATTGAGTTATAATTGTTCACCTTCCTTTAATTGGAAGCACCATTTGGATGATACAACCATTGCAAAATTTCAGCGTGAGCTCGCAGCCATGGGATACAAATTTCAGTTTGTGACCCTTGCCGGATTTCATGCCTTAAACCTGGGTATGTTTGACCTTGCCAGAAGCTATAAACAAGATGGCATGCTGGCGTATTCGAAATTTCAGGAACTGGAGTTTGAACACGAGAGAGCGAATGGCTACATGGCAACCACACACCAGAAATTCGTAGGTACCGGTTATTTTGATCGAGTGGTAAATTGTGTTTCAGGCGGTGATAGTTCCGTCCAGGCTCTTTCAGGTTCTACGGAAGAAGAACAGTTTTAAGGAAATTGTGTCTTGCTTATTTTGGGGAACTTATAATAAAAACCTTTGGCGGAATACATTGTCCCGCCTTGTATCGTTACACCGTCTCACACACTTCGTCAAACGGCTTCTTATCAATCACCGGCACTTCTGCCTCATCAGCAGGATACCCCACCGGAATTAACAAAAACGCCCGTTCATTTTCCGGACGATTTAATATTTCCTGTAAAAATTTCATAGGGCTTGGTGTGTGTGTTAATGAAGCCAGCCCCGCATTATGAATTGCTGTTAACAAAAATCCTGCAGCAATACCGACGGATTCATTTACATAATAATTTTTCCGCGATTCATCCCCGTGCTTATCAATTATTTCTTTAAATATTACAATTAAATACGGCGCTGTTTCTAAAAATGGTTTATGCCAATCCGTGCCAAATTGATTTAAATCCTCCAGCCATTCTTTCGTCGCCCGATGACTGTAAAATTCTTTTTCCTCCGCCTCCGCTGCAATACGTATCTCTTTTTTAATTTTGGGATCTTTTACAATCATAAAATGCCAGGGTTGTTTATTGGCGCCGGATGGAGCATAAACAGCTGTTTTGATGCAATTATGTATAATCTCTTCCGATACCGGGCGAGAAGAAAAATCACGCACGCTGCGCCTTGTTTTCAAAGCATTAAGTAAATTAGCAGACCTGTTCAACATTTCGTTTTCAGATATTTCATTAAATTCTAATTTTTGGAATGGCATGACTTCCCTTTCTGAGTTAGTTTTATACGAACAAATTTAATATAATTGACTTTCATGCGCCTGTTTGAATCCATATTACTCTTAACCCTGATTGTGTTGATCTATCAGCTTGTTTTTTCAAAACAAAAAACTGTGCGTCCAATACATTTACTTTTGTTTGCTTTTATCCTTGCTGTGGCTCATTTTATGGTCGAGGGTTATCGTTGGCAAATGGTGCCTGCATATTTGAGTTTTGGAATAGTATACCTCCGTGTAAAAACAGGTGAACTGAAATTTTCCCAACGATTTAATAAAATAACGTGGGGACTGTGTGCGGTGATTGCTGTTGGCCTCCCTTTCGCTATACCGATTATGAACCTGCCTGAACCAACCGGACCTTATATAATTGGGACTAAAATATATCAATGGGCAGATAATTCACGGATGGAATGGTTTACGCCGGCAGAAGAAGATTCTGACGATGTGCGTGAATTAGTGGTACAGGTATGGTATCCCGCAGAAACGGAAACAGATAAGCCCTTGCCCTACCTGGACAATCTAAATCTCCGTATTGACGCCCTTGGGGTTGCCGGGAATTTCCCTGGATTTTTAGCTAGCCATATTGATTTGGTAAAAACACACTCTTTTCTAAATGCGCCTACAATTTCCAATAAGCGATTTCCCATTTTAATCCTGTCCCACGGCATTACCGGTTTTCGGCAAATGCACACATCCTTGATAGAACAGTTAACGACCAACGGGTATGTTGTGGTGGTGCCTGATCATACCTATGATTGCAATTTTACAATCTTTCCTGACGGCCATACGGCCGATTATCGCTCCGATATTACCGGTTACCCTGATAGTGTAAATATTCGGCGACAGCAGTTAAATACACGCGTGGCGGATATCAAATTTATTTTGGATCAGCTGATGGCAGATGGCGAGCTCAATAACATAATCGACTTTGAAAAAGTAGGCGTTCTGGGTCATTCATACGGTGGAGCTACAGCTATTCAAACTGCCTATGAAGACGATCGTTTTAAAGCTGTATTGACATTGGACAGCTGGATGAATCCTCTTCCGGAACATATTATTCAACAAGGGATAAATCAGCCGTTTCTGTACTTAGGCAGACCCGATTGGGAGGATTCTGATTATCCCACAAGCCCTGCCAGGCTAGAGCAATTTTTAGAAAATGCAACCGGCGAAAAATTTCATTATATTTTGCAGGGAGCCCGTCATTTGGATTTTAGTGATTCACCATTATTTTCACCTTTTTCAGATTTAATATTAGAAACGGGCAGCATAGCTGCTGAAAAAGCTGTTTTAATAACAAATGCTGTTGCCTTGTCATTTTTTGATCAATACTTAAAAAATAACGTAAATCAAATCCCGGAAAACCTGACCGGATATTCAGAGTTGTTAATGAAATAGAACTCTTTTTTCCTTCGAAACCTTGGGTTGTTAACGCTGGAATATGGGAGTTATTTTTTAATATTTCAGAAATTAGCTTTATTTCAGTTACATACACAAAAAAAGTAAAAAAATCGTATATATTCCTACTTTTAATTAATCTGTTTTCATCTGTAATCTTATCCTTCAATTTTGATATATTTTCGTGACGTTATTCGCCACCCGACCAAACCAGCCCTCGGCACCCGGTGTCTTCCAATCCGTCTAACATAACGGCAATCGTCGGTGCTCAATGGGGTGACGAAGGCAAAGGAAAAATTACCGATTTCTTTGCTGGCGAATCCGACTACGTGGTCCGTTTTCACGGAGGCAACAACGCCGGACATACGGTAATTGTCGACGGCAACACTTTTAAGCTTCATCTAATCCCATCTGGGATAGTCTATGGAGAACCTGTTTCAATTATTGGCAATGGCGTTGTTGTAGACCCCAAAGCGCTTCTGGATGAAATTGCCTACGTAAAAGATAAAGGGATCAATCCAAAACTCATGGTGAGCGATCGAGCTCATGCCATCATGCCCTATCATATTGCCATGGACGGAGCCCTTTCCGGACATCAGGGCGATTTAGCCGCAGGAAGCACACGCCGGGGAATTGCCCCTGTTTATGCAGATAAAATGTTTCGAAACGGTATCCGCATGATAGACCTTTTGGAGCCGGATGTTTTTCGAGAAAAACTTGAAAAAGGGTATGCCTTTGCTAAAGGAATTATAGAAAAAACGCTTGGCCATTCTTTGGATGTTTCATTAGAAGAAATTTTTGATACTTATGTGGATTATGGAAAACAACTGGCGTCTTACATTAGTGACACATCGGTCGTTTTATACAGAGCACACAAATCAGGGAAATCCATTTTATTTGAAGGAGCACAAGGAATTAGTTTAGATGTAGATCACGGTGTTTATCCATATACCACTTCTTCTAATACAGCTGCGGGACATATTTCCACGGGTACCGGTGTCAGTTTCCGAGATATTGATCGTATCATCGGTGTTACAAAAGCATATTTGAGCCGTGTGGGTGAAAGTCCACTGCCATCAGAAATCCTCGGCGAAGAAGCAAAAATGCTTCGAGATAAAGGTGGTGAATATGGTACAACAACAGGACGGCCGCGACGAGTTGGCTGGTTAGACTTGGTTCAAGTTCGTCAAGCTGTCCGTGTAAATGGATTGACAGAAATTGCCTTGACAAAATTGGATATCTTAAACGGGTTTGAAAATCTGCTTATCTGTGTGGCCTATGATGTGAAAGGAAAACGTATCAACGAAATGCCTGCGAGCTTAACCGAATATCGCAATGCAATGCCTATTTATGAATCGCTTCCTGGCTGGGGTGACCTTCCTGAAAATATTTGGGATAAGGGGTTTGATGCAATGCCGGAGACCCTAAAAGATTATATTGCATTTATTGAGCGTGAAGTGGATTGCCCTGTGAAAATTGTATCGGTGGGACCACAGCGCCATGAAACTATTATAAGATGATATTTCGGCGCCGAGACACAAAGGCACTAAATTATTTTATGCCTTCCTTGTGTTTTCGAGTCTTTGTGACCTTTTAAACATGGCATTTACAAAAGAAATTATCGACTTCACCGGGCTTTCTGATGTTGACATCAAAGCCAAACTGGTTGAGTTCAATATTCCGCTTACTACAGAAGAAGCGCTCAAAATTCAAAATGATATGTTGGGGCGGGCGCCGTCTCTGGCAGAACTCATTCTGTTTTCAATCCAAGGGTCGGAGCACTGCAGTTATAAAAGCAGCCGAAACCATTTAAAGCAATTTACCACAGAAGGTCCCGATGTAGTGCTTGGCGCCAAAGAAGATGCGGGCGTTGTGGCTGTTGCCACTGATAATGACGGCCATCGTTGGTGCATTGTCATGAGTCATGAGTCCCACAATCACCCGTCACAGATTGTCCCTTATGAAGGTGCCGCAACGGGCGTAGGTGGCAACGTTCGGGATGTGTTATGCATGGGCGCAGAAGTGATTGCCTGCACTGATTCGTTCCGATTTGGAGATATCAAAAATAATAAAACCAAATGGATTCACGACGGTGTCGTAGCGGGAATTGCCGGTTACGGGAATCCGTTGGGCATACCAAATATTGGGGGCGATCTATATTATCACGAAGGCTATAACGAAAATTGCTTGGTTACGCTGGTGACCTTGGGCATTGTCCGAGAAGACCACATTATTCATTCCTATGCTCCGAAAGACGCTGATGGGTATGATCTTATTTTAATCGGTAAGCCCACTGACAATAGCGGATTTGGTGGAGCCAGTTTTGCTTCTTTAGAACTGGAAGAAGAAAAGAAAGAGCAAAACAAAGGGGCGGTTCAGGAACCAAATGCATTTTTGGAACGACACTTGTTGAAATCATCCTATGCACTTTTCGACATCCTGAAAGAAAAAGATTTAATCAACGATATTGGCTTTAAAGATTTGGGTGCCGGCGGTGTGGCCTGCGCCAGTGTAGAGTTGGCAGAAACATCCGGTTACGGATCGGAAGTGTGGATGGACAAAATTCATATTGGGATGGATGGACTTCATCCGTCGATTTATCTCTGCAGCGAAACACAAGAACGATTTATGTGGGTCTGTTCGCCAGAACTCACACCCTTCATATTAGAGCATTATAATAAGGTGTTTGATCTGCCCGGCGTGAGTGATGGTGCTCAAGCATCTGTGGTTGGGAAAATTCGTAATAACGGTCAATATATTGTTCATAATGGTGATGTAGAAATTGTGAATGCCCCCGCAGCTGAAGTAACGGAAGGCTTTATATACGACCGCTCCTATGAAGCCCGAAAAAACAACTTTAGCGAACCGAACCTGTCCGAACCGCCGGATTATAATCAAACTTTATTGGATATTTTATCCCACGAAAACATGGCCAGTCGTGAACCTATTTATGAACAATATGATAAACAGGTTCAAGGCCGTATTTATACAGAAACGGGGTTGGCTGATTCCGGTGTTATGGCGCCTTTTAATTCTAAAAATTACCCGGAAGAAATACGCAATACAGGCATTGCTCTGTCCACCGATCACAACCCTCGCTACGGACTTATTGATCCATACTGGGGCGGCATAAATGCCGTTGTGGAAGCCATGCGGAATGTGGCAGCCGTCGGTGCAACACCACATGCGCTATCGGACTGTCTCTGTTTTGGGAATCCGGAAA
>Ga0208521_1001584_pt1 | contig 11401 bp, 12 predicted proteins | sample ETNtaG_24_FD_185754 | JGI IMG/M metagenome (GOLD analysis project Ga0208521, IMG submission 185754) | Marine microbial and viral communities from oxygen minimum zone, Eastern Pacific Ocean - ETNP201306SV47 (SPAdes) (version 2) | ecosystem: Environmental > Aquatic > Marine > Oceanic ... | reverse complement strand
CAAAGTCTCTTAATTCTATCCGGTTGCCTTGTGACAATTCCTCAACGATTCTGTCCAGAAACATTTGAATCGTTTCTTTGACAAGTAATTGTGAATTGTTTGTTTTTCGTACTATTTTCTCACATAAATCTCTCTTTGTAGTAGTTTGCACTTAATCACACCCCTTTCTTTTGTGAAAGTCCGTTACAATGAAACACGTAGCTTTCGGGACATGCTATCAAGTCTAAGTACTTATGTCAACACGATTTTATGACTTTTATTAAAGTATATTTTAAAAAAAAATATCTTTTGTTTGACAAATATATATCATTCTATAAAATCTATACTTTTACGCAATTCTTAGATTTTACAGGGAAACGGCCAACAAACGTTTGAATTGTGTAATCAAGCGGGTATTATGTCGTGTATACGATAAAAACACCCTAAGTTAGGCTGGTAAAAAGGGTTATTACTCAACAAAGGACGATTTTATGAAAATAAGAGTCAGGAAAAGTTCAATTAAACGAGTCAGAATGTGTGGTTTTCGCAAGAGAATGAGGACAAAAGGCGGAAGGGCAATAATTAAAAGGCGCAGAGCAAAGGGACAAAAATTGAATACATAGGATTGCAGAGCAAATTAGAATGTTTTCAGCATCTTGCTGCTTTTCCTAACAAATGTAATCTCAACGTGTTCAGTACTGCATTTGCAGCACGTTTTTTTATATCTGTTCTTGAGCCGAAAAAGCGATATTCCTCACATTTCAGCTCTCCATTTATTGCGGTTGCTACATAAACCAGTCCCACAAGTTTTCCCTGGTCAATTCCTTCCTCAAAACCAGCAGGTCCGGCTATTCCGGTAACAGCCAATCCTATATCGGTCTGTATTCGTTCTCTTACGCCATGAGCCATTGCCTTTGCAACCTCTGCACTTATTACCCCATATTTTTCAATGAGTTTTGCTGAAACGTTGAGCAGGTCTTTCTTTGCTTTATTACTATAAGAAACGATTCCTCCTGAAAAGAAATCTGAACTACCCTGGACATTTGTCAACAGATTTGAAACCAGCCCTCCGGTACAGGACTCAGCGACTGCCAATGTTGTGGAATGTTTCTTTAAAAGTTTTGAAATAGTATCTTCAAGAGTATCTTCGCCTTTGCTAAAAACAAATTTTCCCAGCTCCATGCAAATATTTTCTTCAATCTCATTAAGTATAGAGATTGCTTTCTTCTCTTCTACATCGCTTACTGTGATACGTATGGAAACTATGCCATCATTTACAAGCGTGCTGTAAGACAAATGCTCATCAGGTTGAATTATTTCCCTGGTTTTCTCATCAAGTATAGATTCTGACATCCCAAATGTATTAATTACCCTGGTACATTTTTCTCTTCTATCATCTGATTCTCGAAGAATGTATGGGATAACCCAATCCTCAAACATTAACGTCATCTCGGCAGGTACACCCGGTAGGCAAATAATACTGGATTGAGATGTACTTACAAGAAAACCTTGAGCTGTCCCTGTTGAGTTATGGATGACAATACCACTCTCCGGTAACATTGCCTGCTTCAAGTTGTTGATATACTTGTGGCTATGTGCGCTTTTAATTAAGCTCTCAATATGATTTACGGAATCATCATCTGTCATTAATTTAACATCACAGAAATCGGCAACAGTTTCCCTTGTAATGTCATCCATCGTGGGCCCTAATCCTCCTGTTATTATAACCAGATTTGCTCTCTCCGATGCAGTTTGAAGCGCAAGTCTTAAATCTTGAGGATTGTCACCTACAATTGATTGATTTATAACATTGAAGCCAAGTTCTGTTAGTTTTGATGCGGCAAATGGTGCATTCAAATCTCTGATTTGGCCACACACAAGTTCAGAGCCAACAGATATTATTTCTACTTTCTTCATAAGTTAATAATATTAAAGTTCTTGGTTTACTTTGAAAAATATGATTACCATAAGAGGTAGTAGGGGAGAACTAATATTGATAGTGATTGTCAAGAATACTATAAGTTGTGTTTAAAAATAAATAAAATTGCCAGTATTTCAATCAGTGTGACATTTTCATTTATGAAGGTGTGGTACAGAGACTCCGGCTTCAGTAAATGATGCCATCTGTGTCAGGATACTTACGCCGGCCTCAACCAAACTCATTGCCAATACAGCACCGGTACCTTCTCCGAGTCTTAAATCCAGATCTAAGATTGCTTTTTTCCCCAATTTCTCCAGTGCGATTTTATGGCCATTTTCTGCAGATGCATGAGATGATATGAGATAGTTATTTACCTTGGGTTCTATTGTACAAGCTATCAATGCGGCGGCAGTAGAGATAAATCCGTCAATCAATACCGGTATCCTATGACGTGCCGCAGCGAGACACAGACCCGCAATACCACCTATCTCAAATCCTCCTACCTTTGAGAGTACGTCTATCGGGTCTGATGTGTCAGGTTTATTAACATCTAATGCTCTCGTGATAATACCGATCTTCTTTTCCATACCCTCATCATCTAAACCGGTACCTCTTCCGGTTACTTTGCTTACATCTACTCCCGTTAAACATGCAATTATTGCGCTACTTGGTGTAGTATTGGCTATTCCCATATCTCCAGTGGCAACGATGTCCAGACCGTTGCAGAGTTCTTCGTTAATAATTTCTATGCCCGCTTCCAGAGACTTTATTGCCTGTTCTCTGGACATTGCCGGCCCGCATGCAATATTACCGGTTCCATAACCAACCTTTTTTATCTTTAAACCCTCAACAGGCTCAAAATCAGCCTTTACGCCACAATCAACTACAACTACCCTTGCCCCTGCATGTCGTGCGAAAACACTTATAGTGGCTCCTCCATCGAGAAAGTTATTTACCATCTGCCTGGTTACCTCTTGAGGAAAAACGCTTACACCCTCACTGGAGACTCCATGATCTCCAGCCATTGTAAAAACAACTTTGTTTCTTATTGTCGCTTCTGTTGATCCTTTTATAGAGGCGTAAATAGTTGCAAACTCTTCCAATCTTCCAAGGCTTCCGGCAGGAATGGCCAGATTTTTTAATCTATCTCTTATATTTCCATCTGAGTCTATCAAGATCTCCTCGATATTTTCTATGGTTTGATTTAGAAGTTTCATAACAAGTCTAAAATTAGTAGAATTTGTTGGAGTCAATCTTCGTTCTTCACATCAAATATTCCTGTAGGTTTGGAGGGAGAGGACATTAATACTGTATATTATGGATAAAGGTGAAATGTTGATGGTTTTTTTCATAATTCCATCTTTAAGTGTCAAATTTCCAAAATCTGTTTTCTGTGCCTTTGGGGAATTCTTGTTTACGGATATTTAGACTTTTTCTTGATTTGAAAACATGATTTGTGGTTTTTTAATTAAATGCAGGCCATTTGAAGAGATAATTTTGTTGGTATCCTGTCCATAAGTACATAAATCTCGGGAAATCATTATCTGTTGTGGTGGCATTTATTCCAATCTTTATTGTACGATTACCAAATAAATTATCCATTGAGCCTGCAAAGATTTCTGCCAGATCAAACTTTTTCTTGTATTTTATGATTTTTGCTTCTTCTAAACCTGATATCTCTTTAGCTAAAGTTATTGCATCATCCATATAGCCCAGTTGGTCTACCAGGCCATTTTCCAGTGCCTGTTTACCGGTATATATTCTGCCATCCGACAACTTTCTAACATCTTCTATTTCCATATTTCTGCCGTCAGCAATAATATTCAGAAACCTTGTATACATTTCGTCTACAATATCGAGTAAAACCTTTTTCTCTGCGTAAGACATCTTTTTAAGTGGCGAGCCTATATTCTTCATATCTCCGGATTTTACAGAAGTGTCTTTAATACCGTATTTTTCTACCAGATCAGTTATATTTAGAAGAGGCATGATTACACCTATACTCCCTGTAACTGTCGTTGGATGAGAGATGATCTGATCAGCAGCAGCTGAAATATAATAAGCACCTGATGCCGCAACATCCTGCATGCTTACGATTATCTTTTTGGTTGTCTTCTCTTTGAATTCCAGGATTTCTTTATAAATGATATCACTTGCTGTAATCCCACCACCGGGACTGTTAATCTCCAATATCACTGCTTTTACGTCATTATCATCACGTGCCTGCTCAAGTTGTTGTGTTACACTTTCAACCACACTTTGTGTTTCCTGGAAAAGTTTCATGGATGATTGTGCTGTAATAACACCTTTGACGGGGATTATGAGTACTTTATCAGTACCTGTTCCTTCTATTAAGGTTTCGGCTAGTTTTTTTGTCTTCCCTTCTTCCTCATGTGGTGAGAGTGCACCCTTGATCATGAGAAGCCCCATCAACGAAGAAAAGAATGCCACACTGCAAAGAAAGAAGAATATTGCCAGTGAGGTTGCAATCCAGAAACCTACTCTACTCTTTTTCTTATTGTCATTCATTGTAAGTTCTAAATTCTATAGTAATTTTTTATCCTGCCTGCTTATTTAATCATCAATTCTGGATCCATGTATCCCAACTCCCCATATCTTTTTTTTGTATATGGTGGATATTCTATGCCGATATAGTCGAGGATCTTTCCTACTATGAAGTCTATCTGATCATCGATAGTTTTTGGATGGTAATAGTATCCGGGCATAGCAGGTAGAATACAAACCTGTGCCCTTGATAATTTCAACATGCCCTCCAGGTGAATAGGTGTTAGTGGGGTCTCACGTGGTACAACAATCAATTTCCTTCCCTCTTTTAGAGTCGCACTGGCGGTGCGTTGAATGAGATTTGATGCAATTCCATTTGCTATTGAACAGAGTGTGTTCATACTACATGGTGTTATAATCATTGCCCTGGTTTTAAATGTACCGCTTGAGATGGATGCGGCAATATCTGATATATGGTGGTAAATTACACTGTGGTTTTTTCTGTCTATAAATTTACTTACATCGAACTCATTCAGGTTTAGGGAAAGATTTAATTCACTTTCAATCACTTTTACAGCGGCCTCGGATACACTTAAGTGAATAGGATAGGATTTATCACTCAAAGCCTGTAAAAGACGTTGTCCATAAACTACACCACTGGCTCCCGTAATACCTACTATTATGTTTTCCATTTAAATGGCACTCCATTACGTCTTAAATCTGTAAAAATTTGTTTACATACTTAATTAATCACATTCATTATTTTCAATATTATTACAAATTTTAACATAAATTACCAACCAATTACTCTCTTATTTTTAAATTTGGACACTTTAAACCTGGTTGTAGCTACCCGCCTGACCATGTCTTTCGGGCAGGTGCCGTGCTATGTATAAGCATTATTGATAATTAAGATATCGTAAATAGCATGTGTATAAACTGCAATCCCCAAACCGCGAAAAATAAAAATTGCTGACAAAATAACCCCTGCGACTGTACGGAACAAGAAGGTGCATACCGAAAAACTATCACCTGCCATTCCTATATAATGCATAATAGAGAAGATGCAGGCACATATTAGTATACTAAGAAGAGAACCTATTATTGCATTGAGTTTAAAAACTTTGACTATAACCAGATAAAGAATGCTTAATAGCAGAAGCCGGAAGAGAATCTCTTCATAGATTCCAGCGCCTAAAGAAGTAATTATACCGTTTATAAAACTCTGTACATGTAAATCAGTAACATTAAATGGTAAATATCCATATACAAAAAACAAGATTACGTACCCGAGGGAGAAGGCATAAGCTGCACTTTCTAAAAACATGGGAATAAAGATTCCGCAGCTCAAGCGGTTTTTTTTCTCAATATAAAATATCGAACAGAAGGAGACAATGATAATTAAGGAATTAAATGCCAGAGTAGCGTGATTTCCAAAGATTTCAAATGGTTTTTTTATGATGACATCAGCCGTGTTTTTTGTTTCTGAACCGTACAAGATTATGCCAACCTCATAAAAAACTAAAAGGGGCAAAATGAAAAGAAAGCTTTTCGGTAGATTTCTTGAACGAGTCAGATAATCATTCATAGGAAGAAAAGGATTACAAACAACCCGACTGGCCAGCAGTAATAGGAGAAAAGATGCAGTTTTCCGATGGTAACGATTTTTATTAATATGCGCAGGGAAATGTAACCCGTTATTGCGGCGACAACACTCCCAATTATGAGAAAAGAAATTTCCTCATTTTTGAGAGTAACAGTGTCTTTCGCCATCATTGCCATTGCCCCCATGATCACGGGTATTGCCAGTAGAAAGGAAAACCTGGCAGCGGTTTCTCTGTCAACTCCCCTGAAAATAGCGGCAGCGATTGTTGTACCTGAACGTGATATACCAGGGGTAATTGCAAGTCCCTGTACGGTGCCGACTACCAAGGCATCAATAATACCTAAATTCTTTTTATTACCATCTGCCTTTAAACTATATTTGGTAAACCAGAGTACGGTGCCGGTTACGAGCAGCATATATCCTGCGACTGCCGGCTTACTGAAAAGACTCTCGAATGAGCTTCTAAAGGAAAATGCTATTATTACTGTAGGTATTGTACCTATTATTATAAGAAGGAAGGTACGGGTATGAATGTCGTCTCTAAAGATGCTGGTAATACTTTCGCCGGATATTAACTTTTTAAAGGAATGACAAACACTTTTTAAAATCAGAAATATATCTTTGTAGAAGACTCCAAAGATAGCCAGAAGCGTACTGAAGTGTAATGATATTTCCCAAATAACACCCTGGGTCTCTATGTCTAGAAAACTCTTGAAGATTACAAGATGACCGGAACTACTGATTGGTAGAAACTCTGTTAGTCCCTGTATTGCACCCAGTATTATTGATTTTATTAACATTTACTTGGGATACTGTCTAAATATTTGCTAATTGTGGCAGGTGAAAGGATGCCAAGTATATCAATCGCTATATTTAGTGTCAATAATTTTTGCCTTGATAGAAGGAAAAACTACCCTATATGTAAGGTAAAGAATACACGGTGAATAAAGGTATAATACCCTCCCAAGTTTTAGCGTGGTCTGATTTTGCGTATTTCAAAATAATGTTGACAATAATGTTGACTATGATACCTTGTATGTTAGAATTTTTGTTGTAATTTGGACAGATTATGAGGGAAATACTGTGATGGTTCACGTGGAATTATCAAGGATAATGATATCTGAAACGAGCGACCATCAGATAATTGTTCTTAAGGAAAAAGGCGGCCAAAGGAGTTTTCCTATTGTTATAGGCTTGCATGAAGCGTGGGCTATTGATAGAGCGGTTAAGGATATCCAAACACCAAGGCCGCTTACTCATGACTTGCTCTCAAATGTGATAATACAGTTAAGTGGAGGCATAGAGAGAGTTGAAATAAGTGATCTGAAAAATAATACTTTCTATGCCAAAATAATCATAAGTCAAAACGGCAGTGCTTTAGAGATAGATTCAAGGCCAAGTGATGCTATCGCTCTGGCCATGCAGGGCAACACACCAATATATGTAGCTAAGACGGTTCTGGAAGAGGTCTGTAAGTGGGAAAATATTTAATAGCATAGTGAGGCAAAGTCTAACTTTTTATCAGACTCAAAAAACCGGTAAAAATAGAAGTTTTACAGTTCCAAAACTCAGCTTTGTAGAGTGATACTACAGGAGGGATGGCCGAGTGGACGAAGGCGGCAGTCTTGAAAACTGCAGTCCTGGCAACGGGACCGTGGGTTCGAATCCTACTCCCTCCGCCAAATCAAATAAGAAAGAATGCGTTTTAAACCATCAATGGAGAGGTGGCTGAGCGGCTTAAAGCGGTGGGTTGCTAACCCATTGTCCTGCTGATAGTGGGACCCCGGGTTCGAATCCCGGCCTCTCCGCCAGTTATCAAACCCTTACCCCGTCTGGAGTTTATTCTGCTGTTTGCTTTCTATATGTTGTGCCGGTGTTACTTCTCTAATCTCAAGAGCCATTTCTTTAGTGCAATTCCGGAAGAAAATCCTCCAAGCTTTCCATCAGAACGTATTACACGGTGGCAGGGAATTATCGGAGGTACCGGATTTTTCCCTACGGCATTACCAACAGCTCTGACACCATTCGGATTTCCTATTTCATCGGCAATCCATTTATAACTCTTCAACTCTCCATAGGGTATTTCACTTACTTTCTCCCAAACCTTTCGTTGGAATCCTGTTCCAATACTTAAATCCAATATAGATTTGAAATTTACTCGATGTCCATTAAAGTAACTGGATAGTTCACGAATTGCATTCTTTAGTTTTTTATCGTCCCGGATTGCATCCTTCCGGAACCTCTTTCTTAAAAGTGATTGAAATCTGGCCTCGGAAATCTTTGATAGATTGACAAAGCATACGCCCCTGATATTCTTTGCAATAAATACAGGACCGAATGGGGAGTCAAGGCAGGAGTAGCTGGTAATATTTCTCATTAACCTTTATGACCAAGAATCAGCTTTACGCCTTTTATCATGCCAATTATTATTGAAGATATAAAGAGCATGGTCAGCAATATTGAAATGATGTAAGTAATTATTACCCACGATCTGTCTAACATCTTATCCCACCACTTGTATTGTAATAGAGATATGCCAAACCACTCCAGGGCAAATAAAACTGATCCCAGGATGATAAACCCCAGAACTATATACTTTATGTCGCTTTTGTGTGGGGCCATGGTTACAGTAAAAATGATTGATGCTATTATGAAGAATACAGAACTTACACTACGGATACCGCTTTTCCAGAATGTATTGAGTGTCAGCCATATCATATCCATGAAGTTTTTGGCATAATCAAATACTATCTTGAAGGAAAATGTTATTTCATTAGGTAAGGATTCATCTACGCGAATGGGATTTCCCAGGATTATGGAGATTAGTACCAGGATGAAAGCACAGCCAAAGATAGGAGCTGTTGCTATAAAAAAATCAAAGAGGAACGGGATTTTTGGCCTGTCGTACTGTATGCCACTACTCCCAGACTTGAAAATATTCAGTTCCTTTATGGTGGTACCCGTAATCAGGCATAGAAATGCGTGGCTGAGTTCATGTATTATGGCGCCGGGGAAAAGGAAAAACCTGAAGGCCTTTGCGTTAATATGCTTTGACCACAGCTTTTCAATGCCGAAGCTTGTAAAGACAATTACAATAAAACAGAAAGCAAATGCCAAGTATACCGTTTCTGGTCTCCCTGTATCCCTAAAGAAGAGTTTATATAATAAGAAAAGAGTAAGCATTTCTAATCTTTTAAGTAAGCAAACCTTTTAAAAGATGTCAATTATATAATGTATATTAATATTATCTTTATCAAGGGGGGCATACTCTTTCTTTACCCCTTTTTATGAATCGATTTATTTAGGCAACAAATCGAAGAAAGGAAAATGATCAAGCCTTCTGCGCGACAGGTTTCTGGAAGGTATCATTTGTTTAAACGTACAGGACGAATATAGAATAAATCTAAGCTGTTGCTGCCCCAGGATACGGTGCCATCGCTGAAGGAAACGTGCCATGCACCATTCAGAGTAAGACTGTCATCCGAAATATGACTGTCACATGTCCAGATACTCCATTGTTTTTTATCAAATACAGGATTTATGTGCAGATTATCACTTTTCTTCTCAGGTTCTAATAGTGACGCCGCTTCCTCCACAGTTGGCAATTTCCAGTCTTGAAAACCCGCATAACCTTCTTTGTTCAACTTGCCTATCCACTTCTTTGCTCTTTTCCAACTAAAATATTTACCAGAACCGGACTGATGCCACATCAGGCCGGTGGCAGAGTCCGCTACAACCTTATCATCATTGATTGTTTTCAGATAGAAATCTCTATCAATTGTACTATGTCCATGAAATCCCCATACCTCTTTTTTACGTATTGAGATGTTAGGTATTTCCTGTACCTGAGCAACAGACAATTGCTTATAATACGGACGCAGATTTATGCGTGGTTCTTCTCCTGCTTGTACGATTGGAGTTGAAAAGAATATAAACAATATGATTAAGATGTGTGTTGTTAAGTGTTTTTTCATAATAAATTCAATTATAAGCCCGCTATGGAAATAGGCAAGTATTTTATAAATCAGACTTAAGCTTTAGCTTAATCGAACGATTTACCACCTGAATGTGCCTGACATGTGAAGCTTCAATACATGGTTGAATTGAAATAAATACTAGAAAAGATAGTATTTTAGGGGGTTTCAGGTAAAGATTTGTGTGGATTTGACGATAATAAGAGAAAAGGTTTGTTAAGGATTTGTTAAATACGGAGTATAAAAATGCATAAACAGGATATTGCTTTTAATAGATGTGCAAAATATACAATAGAAGAACTTTTGTCTATGTTCAAAGCAGAAGCACAGTCTATTTGCACAAAACCTGAAGATGTGCGTACCGTGGCAGAGTGTGCATTGAGCGATTTTATCAAGTGTTATGGAAGATATGTAAGATTTGTTTAACGAAAACAGGCTGGAGAATCCTGGTGAGGTTGTACCGGAAATACTTATTTTTTTAAAAGGGTTTACTCGTAAATAAGGACGAACATTAATATGGATAAAGAAGCTTATTTTGCGCTTATTAATACTATCATGGAACGTATTGAGTATCTGGAGAATAACGATCCGGATAATGCAAACCTTGATGAACTTAGACTGCTGCTATCAGACAATGTATCTAAAGACGGTAAGATTCACATCCGCTCTCTTTGCAGAATAAAAAAGCTCATCATTATTTCTCAAACTATACGAATTATCTGAATAAGTATAAGAAAGAACACTTATGTGATTAGGTATTTGGTCCTGCAAACAACCGCTTCCATTTCCTCTCCCTTTCATTTGCATTAATATACGAGCTTGTCATTCTCAAGGATTTTTCATATTAGATCAGGTGTATTATGCATTTAATGCTTTTTTCATGGTTGACAAACAAATAGGTAGTAAATAGAATATTAACTAGCCTGAGGGTTTACGTTAGTTCAGGTGTGTGTTGCGGTGGTCAGGTTATTCATTTGGTAAGCTAGCGGTTTTTAAAAGTATAGACGTTGAGATCTTATTAAAGTGGGGTGTTGGTGTCGGGGAAAAGCCTTGATTGTATCTTACTCAGTTTTGGGCTGATCTGGGTAGCTTCGCCGCCAAACACCCCTCTTTTAATCCTCGCTAAATCTACAATTCATTAATCACTCTTTAGATAGCACTGTTTTAATAATGCAATGAACAGGGCTGCTGCCAATTGTGGGAATTTCTCGTGAACAATATAAAACTTGTTATAGAGTATGATGGTACAAATTATGCCGGCTGGCAGCAGCAGAAGAATGGTAAGACAATTCATCACACGCTTAATAAAGCTATTGTAAAAGTGGTTAATGAGGAGATAAAGCTTCATGGTGCAGGCAGGACAGATGCCGGTACTCACGCAATTGGCCAGGTTGCAAATTTTAAGACTCAATCGAA
>Ga0208521_1001581_pt1 | contig 11408 bp, 15 predicted proteins | sample ETNtaG_24_FD_185754 | JGI IMG/M metagenome (GOLD analysis project Ga0208521, IMG submission 185754) | Marine microbial and viral communities from oxygen minimum zone, Eastern Pacific Ocean - ETNP201306SV47 (SPAdes) (version 2) | ecosystem: Environmental > Aquatic > Marine > Oceanic ... | reverse complement strand
GAACAATTAGATGGACTTTAATTGTAATATTTATGCTTTCAAAAGCTGCATTAATAATGGCAATATTTATGCATCTGTTTTGGGAACGTTATGCAATTGTTAATGTTCTTTTATGGCCGATGACGCTCATGTTGCTTTTTGTTGGGATAATGGCTGCAGAATCAGAGTATACTCTCTTTACGCGACTATTTTATTTTGTAGCAGGAAGCTAGGAGTTAGTTTAATAAAAACCTCCGGTAACTGTGAATGACCAATATTAAATCAAAAGCATTAAAATTAGACTTATTTGCTTATCTAAAGGCTTTATTCGATCTCATGAAGCCACGTGTAATGTCATTAGTAATTTTTACTTGTGTAGTGGGCTTACTGATTGCGCCTGTTAAAGTGGATTTTTGGAACGCTTTTGTTTCTATTCTTGCTGTTGCCTTGGGATCCGGAGCTGCTGGAGTATTAAATATGTGGTACGAAGCAGATTTAGATTCAGCAATGACTAGAACATGCCTTAGACCTATACCTACTGGAAAGGTTACAAAAAAAGAGGCTTTGATTTTCGGAATTCTGGCGTCAGCGATTTCTGTCACCACTCTATATTTGTTCTCAAATTTAGTTGCTACATTAATCTTGGTTACTACAATTTTATTTTATGTTTTTATCTATACAATTTGGCTTAAGCAAAAAACTTCACAAAATATTGTTATTGGCGGAGTATCAGGTGCCTTACCTCCAGTAATTGGATGGGCTGTAGCAACAGGCAACATATCCCTTGAATCAATTATATTATTTTTAGTAATTTTTATTTGGACACCTTCCCATTTTTGGGCGTTGAGTCTTTATAAAATGGAAGATTATAAAAAAGCAAATATTCCAATGCTTCCCGTAATTTCGGGAATTAAAGTGACAAAACTATATATTTTTGTTTATGCGTTACTTTTATTTCCAATAATTTTAGCTCCGTTTTTATTAAATTATTTTGGAATAATATATTTATTAATTTCAGGAACACTCGCTACTTACTATATATATATTTGTCACAAATTATTTAGAGCACAAAAGTCAAATTTAGAGAAAAAAATAGCTAAACAAGTATTTGGATTTTCGATTTTATTTCTTTTTTTGGTTTTTGCTTCTATTTTAATAGATAGCATTGTATAATGAAAAAAAATAAGAACTAAATATGATTTTAGAAGCAATAAAAATTCAACCCGATACATTACTTTCAATGTGCGCAGTATGTGTTTCTGATCGTTCAGGAGGCCGAATTGCTCTTCTAATCATTATTTCTTCATTAATTTTTTTAGGTTTCGCAAACTGGGCTTGGAAGAAATATTTCAAAAATACTAGATAAATTTATACGGAAAAATAAATTATATAACTAAAATTCTATGCTTTGGGGTAGCTAATAGTTCAATTCTATACTAGAAAAAGCCATGCAGTACATTAGCACAAGGAATAGCGAACAAACCTTTACCTTCAAGGAAGTTTTTTTAAATGGACTTGCTTCAGATGGAGGGCTTTATATCCCCAAAAATATTCCATCTTATTCATTGCAGGAGCTAGAGAGCTTAAAAGAGCTTTCCTATGAGCAACTTGCGGTTAAAATTATTTTAAATTTTTGCTCTGATGAGTTTGATGAAACTGAAATCAAAGATTTAGTTAGTAAGTCTTATAAAAAATTTAGAATAAAAAATGTAGTCAACCTTAAAAAGCTCGAAAATATTATTTTACTGGAATTGTTTCATGGACCTACTTTAGCTTTTAAAGATATTGCAATGCAAGTGATTGGCAATATGTATGAAAGAATTTCGAGTGATAAAAATAAAGTTATCAATGTAGTTGTGGCAACCTCTGGAGATACTGGCGCGGCCGCAGTAAATGCACTAAAAGGTAGAAAAAATATAAATATATTTGTTCTTCATCCTCACAATAGAATTTCAAAAATACAAAGAAAACTAATGACAACCGTTAAAGAAAACAATGTTTATAATTTAGCAATTGAAGGCAATTTCGATGATTGTCAAAAATTAGTTAAATCAATGTTCATTGATCAAACATTCAATGCTGAAATCAATATGTCAGGGGTAAATTCAATTAATTGGGCAAGAATAATTCCACAAATTGTATATTATTTTTTTGGCTTTTTTCAAATTGATAATAGTAGTCAAAAAATTAATTTTTCTGTACCTACCGGAAATTTTGGAAATGTTTTTGCGGGATATATTGCAAAAAAAATGGGTTTACCAATAAACAAACTTATCGTTGCGACTAATAAGAATGATATTTTAAAAAGAGTTATTAATACAGGAATTTATGAACCAAGGGAAGTTTTGCAAACCATATCCCCAAGTATGGACATTCAAATAGCTAGTAATTTTGAAAGACTAATTTTCTACATTAGTTCGCATGATGATCAAATAACTTTAAAAAAAATGGAAGAACTAAAAAAAAATAATGAGTTTAAATTGAACAGTGAACAAATGAATATTCTTAGAAAAGATTTTATATCAGAAAGTTTATCTGAAGATGAAACAAAAAATGTTATGAAAAAAATTAGCAAAAATTATAACATCTTCATTGATCCTCATACTGCAGTAGGAATTGGGGTTTTAGATAAACTTTCAACTGATGGCATAAATGTAATTTTATCCACAGCACATTCCGGTAAATTTCCTGAAACAGTAAAAAATGCTATAAAAAAAGATCCCGAATTGCCTGATGAAATTAAAAGAACTATAGATGAAAAAGAGAAATTTGACATCTTGCCTAATGATTTAAATTCAATAAAAAAATTTATTAAAGAAAGAACTTGAATGAAAATTAAAGTAAATGATCAATTGCCAGACATGGAAGTTTTTCAGATTATAAATGGAGAACCTATTAAAGAAAAAATTTCAGAAATAATTATAAATAAAAAAGTAGTCATGTTTGGTTTACCTGGTGCTTACACTTCAGTTTGTTCCGAGAAACATCTGCCGGGATATACGAAAAATGTAGATCAATTTAAAACAAAGGGTATTGATCAAATTATTTGTATTTCGGTGAACGATCCGTTTGTCATGGATGCATGGGGAAAGGCAAATAATGTGGGTAGTAATATCCTGATGTTAGCCGATCCCTTTATTAATTTTACAAAAGCTATAGGCGCCGAAGTTGACAAAAGTGGAAGAGGGCTTGGGATAAGATCAAATAGATATGCTATGTTGATCGACAATCTTAAAGTTTTAAATATAAAAGAAGAACTAAATACAGGAACTTGTGAAATATCAGCAGCAGAAAATTTTCTAAAATTAGTTTAAATTTGCTGCTTCTCTGGCTAATTGGTCCACCTCCTCATTTGCAATATCACCAGAATGTCCTTTAACCCACAACCATTTGATTTGATGTTTTTTAGACAAATGATCCAATTCTTTCCAAAGATCTTTATTTTTTACCTTTTTTTTGCTGGAAGTCTTCCAATTATTCTTTTTCCAAGATTCAATCCATTCTGTTATTCCCATTTTAACATACTTTGAGTCTGTGTAGATTTGTACTTTTTCACCAACTGGTATTTTTTTTAATGCTTTAATGGGTGCCATGAGTTCCATTTGATTATTTGTTGTATTTTTTTTTTTTCCTTTTTTTTTTTTTTTTTTGTTGTATTTTTTTTTTTTCCTTTTATTTTGATTTTTTTATCGTTCAAAAAAATAATTGCTGCCCAGCCTCCAAAACCAGGATTGCCCAAACAAGATCCGTCAGTATAAATTTTAATCATATTTAAATACAATAATCCTCGAAACTTTCTACACTATTATGAAATTCTAGTCTTTTTAGATATTCAACTGGATCTTTGACAGTTACAAGGGCACCTTCGCTCAAATTCAAATAATCAAACACACGTGTTAACAAAAATCTTATAGAAGCTCCTTGAGCTAAAACTTTAAGATATTTTTTTTCATCGTTGTTAAGTTTTCTTATGCTTGTGTAGCCTTTTATAAATTTTTTAGCCTTAGTTACATTGAAACTTAAATTTTCCTTTACTCCATCGAAGCATAGGGCGTTTAAACAAACTGCTATTTCAAAACAATAAAAATCATTACAAGAAAAATAAAAATCAATTATTCCAGTAAATTTTTCATTTTTAAAAAAAATATTATCTGGGAACAGATCAGCATGTATTATTCCTGAAGGTAATTTTTTTGGCCAGTTTTTTTTTATTTCTTCTAAGCTTATTTTTATTGTTTTGGATAAATTCTTATGAATCTTTGAACAATCTTTTTCTACCTTGCCAAATAATTTTGACCAAGAATTTATAGATAGATTATTTTGCCTCTTTAATGAAAGATTTTTAGTAATCTTATGGAATTTTGCGGTTTCGACACCTACATCATAACAATTTTCCGGACTCAAATTTTTTTTTGCTGAACCTTCAAGAAACGATACCATGGCAGCTTTTTTTCCTAAAATTTTAGAAATATAATTTCCATTCTTGTTAACAATGGGTTTTGGACATTTAAAATTTGAATTATATAAATTTGTCATTAACCCTATAAAAAAAGGAAGGTCTTTTGAATCAACTCTTTTTTCGTAGATAGTGAGAATAAATTTATTTTTTTTTGTTTGAACTTGGTAATTTGTATTCTCGATTCCTTCTTTAATACCAAAGAATTTTGTAATTTTGCCTATTTCATAATTCTTTAAAAAATCGTTTAGTTCATCTATTGATATTTTTGTGTATACAGCCATTTATATTTTTTCAAGTTAGCTTGTTTGGAATTTTGAACACTATATTTTCTTTTGCAACTTCAACTTCATTTATTTCAATATCAGATCTTTCTTTTATTTTATCTATAAATTCTTTAACCAAAACTTCAGGTGCCGATGCTCCGGAAGATATTCCAACGTTTCTACATTTTAAAATTTCTTTAGTGGGGATTGTATTGGTGGAATAAAGCAACTGTGATTTTGAACATCCTGATTTCTTTGCAGCTTCAACCAATCTTTTAGAATTAGATGAATTTCTGCTACCAATAACAAAAAACATTTCACATTTATTTGCAATTTTTTTTACAGCTAACTGTCTATTTGTCGTAGCATAACAAATATCATCTTTTTTTGGTTCTTTTATATCAGGAAACTTGTTTTTCAGGATTTGTATAATTTCATTAGCATCATCTATTGAGAGAGTTGTTTGAGTGACATATGCTAGTTTTTCCTTCTTTTTATTGACATAATTTTTAGCATCTTCTCTTGTTTCAATTAAATCAATTGCTCCGTTTGATAACTGACCCATGGTTCCTATAACTTCAGGATGATTTTTATGACCAATTAATAAAATGTGATAATTATGTTTGTACAATTGTTCAGCTTCCTTATGCACTTTAGAAACTAATGGACAAGTTGCGTCTATATATTCAATTTGTTTAATATTTGCTTCTTCAAGAACTGATTTTGGGACTCCGTGTGCAGAAAAAACAACTGGCCTGCGCTCATCTTCAATTTCACTTAATTCTTCAATGAAAATAGCACCTTTTTTTCTTAAACTTTCTACCACGTGTTTATTGTGTACAATTTCGTGTTTTACATAGATTGGGGATCCGAATTTTTCTAAACTTTTTTTAACAATTTCTATAGCCCTATCAACTCCTGCGCAAAAACCTCTCGGTGAAGCCAAATGAATTGTAATTTTATTTTTCATACTTTGATCAGATACCTACATTAGTAATATATGCTTAAAGTATTTTAAGCTCTAGTTTTTTTAAGAGTATTTTTTGTTTGACTTAGATTTTCTTCAAAGAGAGCATTTAGTTTTGATTTATTAACTGATGTTTTTATCAATTTTTTAGCTGACTTTATTGAGATTTTTACAGCAGCATCTTTTATGCTCTTAATAGCGTCTTTCCTCATTTGCACAATTTTTTGTTCGGTGATTTTTTTTTTATTTTCTGAAGTTTGAAAAAACTTATTATTTATTTCTATAATAAGCTTTTCGCTCTCTTTATGAGCATTATTGATTATTTGTTCACTTTCTTTTTGGGCATTTTCTAATTTTTCCTGGCTTCCATTTAATAAATTTTTTGATTCTTTTTTTAATTTTTCAGCTTCATTTAATTCATTTTTAATGTCCTCTATCATAATATTTAACGAGGAATTAATTTTTTGAGGAATTCTTAAATAAACTAGTACTGTAATAAATATTATGAAAGCAATAGCTACCCAAAATGTTGCATCAATTGTCATATATATTTTATAATTTCTTTTTTTGAGATATCTTCAACAATTGCTGAAACACTACTGGTGTTAACTTCGGTACCTACCATTTTTCTAACAACTTCTGAAGATGTCTCGATGGAGATTTTATTAATGTCTTTTATTGATGATAATTTTAAAGTTTTAATTTCTTTTTTAGCATTTTCAATTTCTTTTTCTATTTCTTGATTAAATTGATTATTTTTATTTTCAATATCAAGGTTAATTTTTTTTCTTGTTTCATCTAGAATTTTTTTTGCATCTTGCTTTGCTTGATTAAAAATTTTGTTGTATTCTGAGATATTCTCTTCAGATTGATCTTTGAATTTTTGGGCATCATCTAAATCGGTTAAAATTTGAGATTTTCTATTTTCCAAGTTTTCATTAATTTTTGGTAAAATTATTTTCCATAAAATTACGTACAGTATTGTGAAAACTAGTATTACCCAAAAAATTTGCGATACCCAATAATCTGGATTAAGCTGAGGCATACCTTCCTCAGCTCCCAAACATTTACCCGACAAAAGAGTAAAGAATCCAATAAATTTTAAATAATTTCGAACCATTAATTAAAACTTAAAATGCAAATAATATTATCAGCGCAATAACTAAGCCAAATAATCCAGTAGCTTCTGCCAAAGCAAAACCCAATAATAAATTTGGAAATTGCTTTTGTGCTGCAGAGGGATTACGCATAGCTCCTGACAAATAGTTACCAAAAATAATTCCTATACCAACCCCAGCTCCTGCTAGTGCAATTGCTGCAAGACCGGCTCCAATCATTTTTGCTGCTTCTAATTCCATATTTTCTCCTTTCTTTTTAATTTAATGATTTAAATTAAGTGCATCATTTAAATAGATACAGGTTAAAATCGCAAAAACATAAGCCTGAAGAAAAGCTATTAATATTTCCAGACCAGTTAGTGCAACCGTAAAACTAAGTGGTAACCAACCACCTATTATTCCAAGGCTAATTACGAAGCCCCCAAAAACTTTTAACATTGTATGGCCAGCCATCATATTTGCAAATAACCGTACAGATAAACTTACAGGTCTACTCAAATACGAAATAATCTCAATAATAATTATTAAGGGCAATAAAAATAGCGGAACTCCGCTTGGAATGAATAGTTTAAGATATCCTATCCCATGATTAACAAATCCTATAATTGTTACGCCTAAGAAAATAACAGCAGCCAATGCAAAAGTTACAATGATATGGCTTGTAACCGTGAAAGAATAGGGCAACATTCCAAGCATGTTGCAGAATAATACAAACATAAATAAGCTAAAAATAAATGGAAAATAAGGTTTTGCTTTTGATCCAGCGGTATCACTTATCATTTTGGAAACCAAGGTATAACTAAGTTCTGTGAGTAATTGAATTTTTGTGGGCACTATAGCTCTTCTCCTAGTTCCTGCAAAAAATACACTAATAATTACAAGTGCACTTATAGTCATAAATAAACTTGCGTTCGTAAACGATATATCAATATTACCAAGACTTATTTCAGGGCCAATTCTATAAACATTAAATTGATGCATTGGATTTGTTGACATTTTATATTCTCAATTTTTCCTAGTCGTTATTATTCTGCATTAGTTTTGCCGATCTAATTACATTTAAAATACCAGCTGTGGCGCCGGCAAAAAAAAATATTATTGTTAACCAAGGTTTACTATCAAACCAATTGTCTAAAATAAACCCTATTATTGAGCCCACCAAAACAGCGGCAACCATTTCGGTGCTTAATTTTAGGGCCACACCCAATGATAAAGTATTTTTTTTACCGTTAGTAGAAGAGTTTCTATTTGCTTTTTCCTTTGCAATTTTTAGGCGAGCATTTAATACGTCAAATTTTTTCATTTAATAAAGATTTATGCAACCAATTCTTCCGCTTTTTGAAGATCGACCGCAACCAACTGACTAACTCCCTTTTCAGGCATTGTTATACCATATAATCTATTCATTTTTGACATGGTTAAGGCATGATGTGTAACAATAATGAATTTTGTGCCAGTTATTTTTACTAATTCCTCGAGTAAATTACAAAATCTCGTTACATTGGCATCATCTAAGGGAGCATCAACCTCATCCAAAAAGCATATTGGCGATGGATTAGTTAAAAAAACTGCGAAAATCAACGATAGAGCAGTCAGTGCTTGCTCTCCTCCTGAAAGTAGAGTTATTGATTGTAACCTTTTACCAGGAGGACTTACTAGCATTTCTAAACCAGCTTCCAAAGGATCTTCAGAATCTACTAATTCTAATTTAGCATTTCCTCCATTAAATAATTTTGTATATACTTCGTTAAATTTTCTATTTACCTTATCAAAAGCTTTAATTAGTCTTTCCCTTCCTTTTTGATTTAGCTCATTAATACTTGCTTTTAGTTTAATTATTGCTGAGATCAAATCTTCTCGGTCTTTTTGCATTTTGTTAATTTCTATTTTAGACTGTTTTGTCTCCTCATCAGCTCTTAAATTTACTGAACCAAGTTTATCCCTTTCTCTTTTTTTTGAATCCAATGCCTCTTCTTGATCCAAGGATTCCGGAAGAGTATCCTTTCCGACCAAATTAGATGAATTAAATAAGTTGGATTCATTAAGTTTTAGGTCGCTTTCCATATGTTCCAGTAAATCTTTTTTTCTACTGTGCAAACCATCTGCTGTAGCCGAAGCACTAGCTCTTTTCTCTCTTGCATGCATAATTTTTTCTTGCATAGTTTTTAGTTTTTTATTGTGATCTTCATAAATTATTTCAGCTTTATTTGTTTCTTCTTCGATATTTAATTTTTCTTGCTCTGTTACCTTAATAATTTGTAAAGTCTGACCTTTTTCAACAGCAATATTTTCTGGAAGTTTTTCTAAATTAATTATATTTTTTGCAATCTTTTTTTTTCTTGTTTTCAATTCATTCATCATTTTTTCTGAATTAGAATTCAAATTCTTCCAATTCTTAATTTCTTCGTCGATATTTTTCATTCTTTCTTGTCTTTTTATTGAGTCAGCTATTATTGTTTGATTTTTACTATATGCGGCAGTGTAACTTTCTTGTGAAATTTTTATTTTATGATTTAATTTATTTAGTTCCCCTAACATTTGGTCACTTGTTACGTTTTCAAATTTTGAAACCAGTGTTCTTAAGCTACCCATTATTTTGTTCATTAAACTAGATGATTCGTCAATATTGCCCTCCTTTATATATTTATGGCACTTTTCTAAATCTGATAGAGAGTTTTTTATGATTTCTAAATTTTCCTCTGAAACAGAATTTATAGCTAATTCTTGAGAAGTTTTTTCGAGCTTTTCTTGTTCAATTTTTAGGTTTTCCGTTGCTATATTTAAATCCCGACTGGTTTGCTTCTCAAGTTCATAATATTTTGTTTCGATATCAATTAAATCTTTTTTTTCTTCTTTTAATCTCTTTTCATTTGACGAGGCATCAATTATTATTCTTTTTTCTCTATCTATATCAATTTCTAATGTTTTTTCCGAATCAAGCAAACTTTCTTTCTCACTTTTTATTCTAATTTCTTGCTCTCCTAGATTTTTTATTTCTAAATTTAATCTCTGTAATTTAGATAGTATTTCAATATTTTTGTCTCTTAAGGGTTTTAATTTTAAGTTTTCTTTTTCTAGTAGTTCAGTACAATGGTTAAGCTCGATCGTTAATCCACTTACTTCATCATCAAATTCGCTAATATTTTCATTTTCGAATTTAATATCTTTTTCAATATTCTGTAATTTTAAATAGTAAAGGCCTGCTTCAAATTTTTTAATTTCTTCTGAGATCATTTTATACTTTGTTGCTTCTTCTGCTTGTTTTCTTAAATTTTCCAACTGTTTTTCTTGCTGTCTTCTTAGTTCATCTGCTCTTTTCAAATTATTTTCTGCAGAATTTAATCTTAACTCAGACTCATGTCTTCGCGCATGAATTCCTAATATTCCAGCTGCCTCCTCTAAAATAGCTCTTCGATCAGATGGTTTTGCGGTTACAAGCGCTCCTATTCTTCCTTGACCAATAATCGAAGGAGAATGTGCTCCAGTAGATAGATCCGCAAAAAATGTTTGTGCATCTCTTGCCCGAACTTCTTTATCATTAATAAAATATTTAGAACCCTTGTCTTTTTCAATTCTTCTCTTCACATCTATTTTTTCAAGATCTTTAAATTGCATTGATCCATATTTTTCGGTATTTTCCAAAGTAATAATTACCTCAGCAATATTTTTTGAGGGTTTATTGGCGGTGCCAGAAAAAATAACATCTTCCATCCCTGAACCTCTCATGCTTTTTGCAGAGGTTTCTCCCATACACCATCTTAAAGATTCTACAATATTTGATTTACCACAGCCGTTGGGACCCACAATTCCTGTTAAACCGTTTTCGATTAAGAAAACTGTTTTTTCGACAAATGATTTAAAGCCTGTTAATTGAATTTTTTTAAATTCCATAAATCTTATTATATTAATTTTTCAAGTATTTTTTTTATATTTTTATATTCAAGAGCACCTTCAAATATTTTATCATTTATAACCAGGGTTGGTGTAGATTTTATTTTAAATTTTTGCGCTGCTTCAATTCTACTATTTAATATATAATTTTCTACATCTTCAAAAGCCAAGCATTTATCAAAATCATCTTCGTCGAGTCCAAATTGTTTCACAGATTTTTTAAGATTTTGATTTATATCATCTATTTTTTTACCTCTTATCCAACTTTCTTGTGTTTTATATAAGTGATCTAAAAAAGAAATTTTTTTCTCTTTACTCACACATTGGACAATTTTTGCAGCATTAAGTGCTGCCAAATCTAGAGGAAAATGCTTAAAATATATTTTTGCGATTCCTGTATCTATATAGTTTTTCTTGAGAAGGGGATAAATTTTATCATGAAAGTCTGCACAATGTGGACAAGTCAAAGATTGATAAGAATAAATTTTTATTTTTGCATTTTCATTTCCTTCAGTAATATCACTTAATTTATAATTTTCACTAGCAAAAGAATTTATACTTAAAAAAAAAAATATCAGAATATAAATTATTTTTCTCATTTTTGGGCTGCATTTATTAATTTTATTAAGGATCTTTTTATTTTTTCATTATTCAAAGATTTTATAGAATCTCTAAATTTCTTTGTAGAGTTTGTAGAGATGTGCATTTTTTTTTTTTTAATATTTTCTTTT
>Ga0208521_1001553_pt1 | contig 11538 bp, 10 predicted proteins | sample ETNtaG_24_FD_185754 | JGI IMG/M metagenome (GOLD analysis project Ga0208521, IMG submission 185754) | Marine microbial and viral communities from oxygen minimum zone, Eastern Pacific Ocean - ETNP201306SV47 (SPAdes) (version 2) | ecosystem: Environmental > Aquatic > Marine > Oceanic ... | reverse complement strand
GGCCCATCCTGGTCATTGGTGACGAGGCCCGTTGGGAAATGACCTCGGGCCTGGAGCCGGCGGACTTGCGGCAAGTCATCGAGCGCCACGGCCTGCCTTTCACCTCTTTGCGCCATGCCCGGGGTCTGGTCGACGAGTGTCACGAGTTGTGCCTGGGGCCGGCTTGCGTTTTCGCCCACAAGTCGCTGCAGCAGGCACTCAAAGAGGCGGATCTGGTCGTTCTTCTGGGTCATCACATGGAAGCCGATCTCGACTTTGGCGCGGCCGTAAGTGAGGGTGCCGTCGTCGTCCAGTGTTACCCAGACGTGGAATATCTGGGGCGCAACAGGCGCTCCGATATCGCCACCCTTGCGGGTGTCAAGCCGGTTGTTGAGTTGCTGCTTGGCCTTCCGCCAATCGAGATAGACCGGGCCTGGGTGGAGGGTGCTGCGACGGCCTGGCGGGCCGACTGGGCCGGGCAGGCAGGCGACGATGCCACCGAACTACCACTTCATCCAGTGGCAGTGATCGATACGGTCATCAATGCCATGCCCGCAGAAACGGTCTATGTGAGCGGTGGTGGTAATGTCGATTTTTGGACCGATGGGCGCATCCAGGTGCGGGCTCCTAACTGCTACATCAAGGGCGGCCAAGGCGGCACCCTCGGCGCCGAAGTGCCCTATGGCATCGGCGCCCGTGCCGCCGACCCAGAACGCCCGGTGGTGATCCTGGTCGGCGACGGTGGCTTTGCTTTTCACGGGGTTGAGCTTGACACCGCTGAACGCTACGGCCGGCCGGTCATCGTCGTGGTCATGGACGACCAGGGCTGGGGGTGTATTGCCGTCCCCCAGCAGCGCGAGTACGGCAGTTCTTTTGAGGCCGACCTGCCACAACGAGATTGGCCGGCCTTTGCCCGGTCGTTAGGTGGTTTCGGCGCGCGGGCCGAGTCGGTAGCCGAGATCGGCGAGGCCATGGCTGCTGCTCTTGGCTCGGGCAAACCGGCTATCGTCCATGTGCCGGTACGCCGGGTCTTGAGTCCGTTTATGAACGTAGTGGGGTTCTGACAGCGAAAGGATTCGCTATGATTTAAAAGAATCTACTGCTTGAATCGGCCCGCTAGCAGTGGCGCTAGATCTCCGACCTGGGGATGTCGACCAGTATTTGAGTTGACAATCTCCCTTCCTTTTACTGCCTTGCTGCCCTGACTGGGAGTTGGGAGGGAAATTCTCACCTTATCTTTGAGACCCGGGGTTATCTTGCACGGGTAGCGACCTGTCAATAACAGCGAACTTCACTTATAAGGGGAGTGTATGGGCGGATACTGGCCCTGGTAAACGGCCCTGATTGCGGAGCAGGTTAGCTGATTTTTCCTTTATTCCTGGATTGATTAGATGCCAAGTGACTACATAATTTTTGATCTTGACGGCACCATCAGTGACCCAAAGGATGGTATTGCGCGGTCGATCAACTTTGCGCTTGAATGCCATAACTTCGAGGCTAAGGACGAGGATGAGATTGGAAAACTGATAGGTTTGCCACTCGATCAGATGTATGCCCAACTGATCGAGGCAACTGAGCCATCTTTGGTTTCTTCTTTGATAGTCAGGTACCGCGAACGCTATGTTGAAATTGGTTATGCAGAGAACACCCTATATGAGGGAATGGAAGCGTCATTGCGGCATCTTCATGCTAGCTCCGCAGCCCGTCTTGCCATCTGCACGACCAAGAAAGCAGATGTAGCCAAAAAAATCCTCGAGATGTTTGGCCTGGACGATCTGTTCGATTTTGTCAGCGGAGGAGATATCGGCATAAAAAAATACCAGCAGTTAGAGCAGTTATTGTACGAGGGCACCATCACCCGAAACTCGCTGATGGTCGGTGACCGGTTTGTCGACATTCGTGCAGCGCGACGTAACCAACTTTGTTCTGCAGCCGTACTTTGGGGGTATGGCTCGCAGATTGAACTGGAGAACGAGCAGCCAACTTTAATCCTTGAACAGCCGCTACAGATCAAGGAGTTGACCGTTTGAAGCATCTGGCAGATGCTGCAAAGAAGGAGTCGGGCGATGCATCCAACTATTGAGTCAGACGGTAAACGCCGGGTTTAAATGCAGGTGAGTGTTATTGGTAGGGTAACTAAAAGCCCGTAGCGGTTAGTAATTACACTGGGGTTGCACAGGGGATTGCGCCGCCCCGGGCCTCGGTTACTGATAAGAAACCCCGCCGAGGCGGGGTTTCTGGTTACTATCAGCCAGTGAATACCTGTTTAGAGCGTACTGACAACATCCCCACTCCATATATCTATGGAGGCGCCATCCATGGCACCTTCCTGAATCATTTGACCAAATACCTGCTGGGCAGTCGCGCTTGCTGCTTCCATGGTCGCAGTATCAGGATACTTGGCTATGACTACACCGTTGCCTTCGCCATCGGACACCAGGTCGATAAAGTCTGCGCCTAGTGCTTCTATTGCGCTTCGTGCAGCTTCTGCCCCCTCTACCGCCTTATCCATGTTCGAACTTGTGAACCGGGTAATTCTGTATACAGCCATGGTTCCGCTCCTTTAATGGGTGTTTAGGAAGCCTTGAATGTACCTGGCCTTGCTGACGGTCACAACTCAAAATCTATAAATACACTGCGCGGGCGCGCTTTGATTAGTTTCAGTTACGGCGCGTTGGTGGCGCTAACGTAAATCACCTTCGTTTTGGAGCTACCAAGGGCCATGAATTGGCCAGTGTCATTTATTGGAGGCGGCCAATTCAAAATGCCACTGCGTTTGACCCGCTAAAGTTTCGCGCTCGAACGAGCACTTACGGTTTCATACCAGCGCCGTGCATTGGTTGCGCTCTCCGGCAGGCTCAACTTGCGCCAGGCGACAAAGTCAATTAGCACCAGCAGGTCAATATCGGCAACGGAAAAATTATCCCCGGCGACAAACGGTTTTTCGCCAATCAGGTCATCAATGCCTTGCAGAAAATGCTGCACCCGTAGTTTTCCCCGCTCGGCAAGTTCGGGTATCTGTTGGTAGCCGACCGTACCGGTCAAGGCATGCCCTTTCATACCGGCAGAGGAGTTACGCAGAAACTCCGCCATTGCCATAATACCGTTCATCTCAATGTGCCACTGCAGATCAGCGACCATGCCCCGTTCCCGTGGGTTTGCGCCCATCAGCAAAGGTTCCGGATATGCTGCTTCCAGGTAATGTCGTATTCCGGCAGTGTTCGTTAGTCGAGTGCCATCGTCCAGCTCCAGCACCGGCACGGTGCAGTGAGGATTGATTGCCTTGAACTCAGGATTCAAATGCTCACCGGATCGCAAGTCAACCTGAGTAGTAGTGACGGTTAATCCTTTTTCCGCAATGAAAATCCGAGCCCTTCTTGGCGACGGTGCAGTCTGACAGTCAAAAAATTTCACAATGTATCTCTCCCGGCATTTTGGTTAAAAAAGTTCGTTTCAGCTTGCTCTAACAATCCCGTGCGCGACCCCGGCAACAGAATACAACAATACGCCAGCAGGGAAAAATATGTTGCCGCGTAGGAAATATGCTTGGGCTAAAAAGATATCGTTGGATAAATATTGGCCACAGAATCCTTTAGCAGGGAGTGACACCTGTTCAAGTCTGGGAGGGTTTCGAGCTTCCCGCCACCTGTGCGATAACTACGCCAGTAGCGACCAGCATAGCGCCCGCGACCTGGGCAAGGAGCAAAGAACCACCGAACAGCAGCATCAGGATAAGTACGTAGAATGGTACTACGTTGATGTGTATGGCAGCTACGGTTACGCCGATGCGTTCGGCGCTCATCATCCAGTAGACCATGCCTGCGCCGACTGCGAAAACACACAGCCAGGTAACAAACAGAAGGTCTGTCGAGGTTGATGAGAAACTCAACTCCGCCAGCCCTCCCCAGTGCACGATAGCGATTATCGGCAACAATGCCATGCCGCCGGCGATCATTCCGAGCATGACCCGCGGCAGAGCCGGTATCACAAGTAGTCGGGTGACCGAGACTCGTGAGTACCAGGTCCAGAGAATAACCGCAGTTATCATCAGTAACTCGCCACCCTCGAAACCGGCTTGAGTTTGCAGGCTGGAGGCTGAGACCAGCACGCCGCCAGCGAGGGAAAGGCAAATAGCGATGGCGACCTTGAGAGTGATGCGTTCCTCCCCGCGCAAAACGCCCATGATGATCGAGACCACAGGCACAGTGGTCGCGATCACTGCCACATTGATCGGGTTGGAATAGCGTATGCCAAAATTCATCAGCGCAGTGCCGATGCCGATGCCAAGCGCACCGGTGAGGAGTGCATCTTTCAGTGGCCAGTTTTGCCAGGTGCAACTCCTCATCCTGATCATGACAAGCAGCGCCAACACTAGCCCAGCGCCGCTAAGCCGGACCAAGGCCAGCGACAGCGGGTCCCAGGTGTTCAGCAGTACGTCCGTGATCGGGAAACTGGTCGCCCACAGCAGCATGCTGAGCACCGCGAGCAGGTTGCCCTGCAAGCGAGGTGAATTGAACGCTGTTGCCATAGAAATGGGTCGGTTTACTGTTGCAGTATGAACGTTGCCAGGCTCAATCGAAGTAACCGGCGCGCACGCAAGCACCGATAAAGTTGCAGATCAGGCGTTCGGCGTGAACCATGCTGGTGCGGCCGTAATCGTGCGCGGGGGCGATCTCGACCAGATCCATGCCCAGGACCCGGCCCTTTCCCACCAGGCCGTGGACCAGCTGCCGGATCTGCAGCCAGTCGAGGCCACCGGGTGTAGGCGCGGCCACTGCTGGCATGATAGTGGGGTCAAGCCCGTCGGCATCGATGGTGAGGTAGTATGGCCCGCCATCCGGAATCCGCTCGAGCACTGCCTGCATCCCGATCTCGTGCATCTCGTACGCGCTGATGATATCGGCGCCATATTTGCGGGCGTCATCGACCTCGCCGGGGCGGGCGCTGCCGGTGCCGCGTAGGCCGATCTGCACGATGTGCCCGATCCAGTCCATCTCTGCCGCCCGCCGGATCGGGCTGGAGTAGCCCTCGGTCACGCCGTTTACCTCGTGGCGCCAGTCGAGATGGGCATCCACGTGCACCAGGGTGATGGCTTCGTTACCCTCGAGCGCGCGCAGTACCGGGATTGGCACGCCGTGGTCGCCGCCGAGGGCGATCAAGGTGGCGCCCGACGCAAGAATTTTGCGCACCGCTTGTTCGGCCCGGCGGTAATGTTCCCGGGAATCCGTAAGATCGGCAGTCACGTTGCCACAGTCAACTACTTTGATGTCGCGACTATCGAGCAGTGGTCCACCGAGGTCCCAGTCGAAGTGGTCGCGGGTGTAAGACGCCATATGGGCGCTCTGGCGGATGGCGTCCGGCGCGCGACTCTGGTCGTTGGCCATCTCGTGAGGCTGATAGGGTAGACCGAAGGGAATACCGAGGATTGCAATATGAGCATCCAACTGGTCGAGCTCGAGCGCGAGTGGAAAGTCGAGAAAGGTCGCCGGTGGTGTGCCAGGCGACTGAGTTAATGGCTGCGACATGGGTTGTTTCCTTATAATATTCCGCGTTAACGGGCGATCGGTGGGTTCTGCTTGCTTCGGGTCATGATGCCAGAAGATGTATAACGTTCCAGTATTCTGCGTCTTTGGCAGATTTAGCGCGAGCCGAAGTAGAAGATGATGAAGGCGAGAAAGACCTTGTGTGCTTGGGGTGGTGCATGCTCGTAGTAACCGCTTAAATAGAACGCAACGAAGGCAAGGCCAATGGCCACGCCGACACCGGCTCTGATGTGCTCAAATGCTCCGGTCGATTGCTTGGGTTTGCCTCGGCGATACCAGCGGATGAGCCTCTTCATTATCTGGCCGGCAAAGAACGCAAATACGAGCAATAACGTAGTCGCGGACAGCAACTTGTTCAGGCCGCCACTGTAGGCGAGGTATAACGCGACGCCAACGAACGCAAGAATAACTGCGATCCGGATAGTGCCAACAGGCAGGTAGAGGGGGTTGGCAGCGGCCTCGGAAAACCCCCGTGCCATCGCCTCAAACTCTTTACTCCTGGCCCGGTGAAATTCCCCGGCCTCCATCGCCTTCAGATATGTCCGCGTGGCAAAATAGTATGCGAGTACGGTGAAGAGCGCCTCGCTCAGCGCCAATGGCAACTCTTCATCACGCACCATCAGCCAACAGGTGACGAATACGACAAAGAATGCCAGCAGCGCACGTACGCTACCAGGCGGCAGCCACAGTGGTCCGATCATGTGTGGAGCTTTTTTCATATGGATTCAGGAAGCTGCTAGGACAAGCCTCAGTGAGGTATATACTATGCATTTGCCGCGTGGTTAAACAACCCTCTCCTAACTCTTCCCCGCAAAAATATTGGCTAAGGAGAACAAAATGAAATGTCCTGCATGTAGCCACACCCTGTCACATATTGTTGTGAATGAGGTAGAGCTTGATATCTGTAAAGGTGGTTGTGGCGGCATATGGTTCGATAACTTTGAATTCAAGAAATTCGACGAACCCCATGAGTACGCGGGCGATGAACTCCTCAATGTAGAAAGAGGCACGGGTATATCGGTAGACCACTCAACAAAAAGAAATTGCCCTAAGTGCAGCACCATAACGATGATGCGGCATTTTTTCAGTATAAAAAAACAAGTAGAAATAGATGAATGTGCCGGCTGCGCGGGTATTTGGCTCGATACAGGAGAGCTTTCTGAGATACGGTCATTATTTGACTCGGAGGAAGCAAGGCATCAAGCAGCCGAAGAGGTATTTAGTGATCTATTTGGGCCGCAACTCGAGGCTTTAGCTAAAGAGCGCGAAGCCAATGCCGAACGGGCTAAGCGCATTGCCAACATGTTTAAGTACCTCTGCCCGAGCTATTACCTTCCCGGAAAACAGAAATGGGGTGCTTTTTGAGCTTAGCAGGCGCTCGATTAGGCGAGGAGACGGGACACTTGTTCGATCACTTGCGGGCTTCCCCTCTACCTGTTTAATCCAGTGCTGTCTCAGAACTGCGGCGCAGACACTGTTGCGCCGTTCACCGCATTTTGACCCGGCGACTCGCCTTGATTAATTGCCCCCTTATTTAAGTCATAGGGTACATCAATTCTGCTTGACTACGAATGATTGACCTGCTCAAAAGACTACTTACGATCCTGGGCATCAACTATGCAATCCGATTTGGATTGAGCATGTTACGGCTGCCAAGCGGGCTGGTGCTCGTATTGGTAAACCTGATTCCGCTTTTTGGCACGCTCTTCCTGGGGTGGAATGCATATGACATCATTTTTTTATATTGGTTCGAAAATATCGTAGTAGGTTTTTACACGGTATTGAAAATGAGTCATGCCCGGGGCGAGACGGCAACGTCAATAGACACTAATCTCGGGCAACTCAAGGCAAAGCCAGCGGTGATCCGGTTTTTTGTCCTCCACTATGGGATGTTTACCTTTGTTCACGGGATTTTTGTCGTCTTTGTGGTTGCATCAGAATCCAACTTTTTACTGAACCGAGAGTATCTTGCGCTTGGTGTTTTCTTTATTGCCCTGTTGCTCAGTCACGGGTTTTCATTCTGGAGCAATTATCTGGGTAGAAAGGAATATCTGCAGAAATCTCCGGCCGATTACTTTTTTAAACCTTATGGGCGGATCATACTTATCCATCTGGTAATTCTCATCCCCGGGTTTGCAGGAGAAATTCTCTACCAATTTGGTTTTGCAGCACAGGCTACAGAGTTTCCAGCATCGACCACAGCGTTGATTGTAGTATTTGTTTTGCTCAAGATAGTGATCGATCTCAGTATGCATTTGTCCTCACATGGGTTCCCATTAAAGTTCAGGTAAAACCCCAAATTAAGGACATGATCATGCTGAAGTTAAAAAAGGTTGTAGTTACAGCCATTGGAAGTGTAATCCTCACGTTAGGTGCTGCCTTACCGACGCAGGCGGAGACACTGACATGTAAACTCTACATAAACGACGCAACTGCGAAAAATGACACGGTTACTCCGCCTCATGCCGGGGTGGCTTTGAACACGATGCGTGCTGGCGGCGTCTGTGTGTTCGCTGATGGAAATGTCACTGAAAAACAATTTGTCATGATCTCACAGGCGATGGGAGACGGCTCCTCGAAAACGGCCTCGGTTTATGATGTCACCTTCAATATTGATTAGCTGTAACAGATTTAGATTAATCCTGCTGCGTTTCGTCTAAAGATCTGAGTCCAAGATAGACTCTTTCCCCCATATATAGCCGCCGAGGTATCCGACGCGAAGGTTAGAACAGAAACATCTCTTGAGGCTTAGAAAAACACCAACAGCAACTATACACGCTGCTTTCGATGGCACGGCCGATCGCTACGAGATTCGCTCCGCCCCCGGCGTGACTTCACGCGTACTACGCGCCGGAGCACCTCTGCGGTCACTTGGCCCTCGAGTGCAACGACACCGTGCGCACGACAGATCTCGTCGTAGCGGCTTCCTCCTCCGACTTCGGGCATCAGGAGCGCCTCCGGAAGAATGACCTCAGTCAGTTCCACCGACGGCGTGACGTTCTTTACGCCAATCGTTTTGACCACGAGCACCTCGAGGTCGGGTTGCTTGGGGTGGTCGACCCGATCGAGGATGACCGAGATACCGCTCACGCTCTCCCCCGGTGAGACCGTTCGCACATTGTTGGCGAGGAGGAGTTCCTCCCAGATCACATGGCTGATGTCACGCGCAGCCGCGCTGCAGACCAGAGCGATGACAAGTCCACCACTAACCACCACGCCCATCCCCTCACCCTGATCGTACTGGTGATGATCGAGGTGGATGGGATGAGTGACGAGGAACTGCGTGGAAAGTGCGAGATTTGCGCTCACACCCAAGGGCCGTGCGAACGAGTGGAGGAGTACATCACCCCGCTCGAAATGCTCCGCCGGCTGCGAGAACCCGAGGACTGACGCGCGCACGACGAGCGCTGCCTCCAGACCCTGCACTGCAGTAGCCAGGAGCGCATCGCCTTGAGGAAGCGCTGCGACCGGTTCCGGCACCGAACCCGGCTGGCCGAAGTTGGTGGGTTGCGCGGGGTAAAGCTCCAGTTTCTCCGTACTGAACAGAACCTCGTCGCTGCCTACCCGCACGAGTTCGCGGAGCGTCGTGACGACAGCACGCTTGCCGTCTGTGGTGTTGCGTAGGCGGAGCATCCGGATGCGTTGCCTCACGGAGTCGCCCACCTGGATCGGCGCGTACTGCCGCGTGTTCCGGAACCCAAGATGGTAGATGGCCCCGTGCGTATCCGACATCGAGACGCAGAGGTAGAGTGCCATCAGGTAGGGCACAGGCATGGCATGGCCGTCGCAACGCCCGATGGCACCAGCGAAGCCTCGGCTCGTGACTGCCGCATCGTGGCTGTAGAAGCACTGCGACCAGAGGTCTCGCATGCCGTCGGTTATCGTGAACTCGTAAGGGTTGCCAAGCTCAGAATCCGGCGCCATTGTGACATCGGAGCGGTGGACGACCACCCGTCCGCGCCGTCCCAGCGCGGGAAGCGTGCCACTCTGGGTCAGATCGAGGATGCGCTGGGATGATTTGATGTGGGGCGGTCCCACGAGCTGGCCATCCACGAGGGCCATGCCATCGGTTTGCCGATTCGCGCGATGAGCGGTCTCTGGATCGTCCAACTTACTGATAAGTGTGCTGAGCAGTCCGTCTCGACGCGCCTTCTCGACGCGCTGAGCCCAGGCAACCTCGTCGGGTGCGGGACGGAGGCAGCGCGCCACGGTGGCGAGCTGGTCGCGATGCACGCAGATCTTTCCGTCGAATCCATGCCGCTTGGCCTCGCGCGCCTCCCGCTCGAGGCCGATGAAATCCGCGACCTTTGTGTAGGGTGTGTCGATGGCAGCAATTCCCGCTGCGCGGGCCGCTAGAACGACAGCGTTGCGCGGGTAGTCCATCGTCGATGGTCCGTGCGGCCGGGCACCCGTGAGACGGAAGAGGTCTCCGTGCCCCAGGATGATACCGATCAGTCGTCCACCACCCGCCTGACAGATAGCGTCGACACGAAGAATCGCCCCAGGGGTCTCGATGAGCGGGAGCAGCTTCGTCGTACCCTCGTCGAGCCCGAGCGCGCACTCGCGACGGGAGAGTTCGCAGTGGAGCACATCGATCTCTTCAGGGCGCTCGATCATCGTCGGCATTAGAGTTGTTATGCCGGGAAGCCCCACCACGGTATCGAGGTCGAGGATCTGTTCGTCCGCCACCGCATCTTCATTGATGCGAACGACGATCGGGCGATCCCCGAGCTCGCCCACTTCAAGGGCCCTGTGGAGGCCGGCACGTACCGACGCCTTAGCGGCCAGCGGAATGGCATCCTGAAAGTCGACGATGAAGGCATCGGCCTGTAGCTGCCAAGCCTTCTCGAATGCAAACTGCGGCAGAAAGAGCATGGTCCTCCAGCCGAATGCACCGGCGGTCGGGAGCTCTGCAGGAACACCCTGCGCTGCGAGCTGGTCGAGCGCCGCGAGCAGTCGCGATGCCTCGCCATCGACCTCAGCAGCACGACGGTATTCGGCCACCCCAACGCAGAGCATCTCGCTCGGTTCGATTGCGTGGAGCGACTCATCGCACGCGATGCCTCGCACCGCAGCCTGCCAGCCCAGATCATCGCCCGGCCGAAACGTCGCCGTCGCAGCCCGTCCGTCGCCCTGGCCACGCGAACCGAGCAGAGCACCGCGGAGCAGGAACCTGATCTCCGGAGACTCAGCCGGTGGCAACACATCGCCCCTTTCCATGTGGTGCACGACAGCACCTGCCGACCGGGCTATGCTCGGCCCCTCCTTTCTCAACAGCGCAAGGCTTCGGCCCGCCGCCCGCTCTATTTTCACACTCGCCAGTCGCTCGCGGAACTCCGAACGGACAAAGGCGTGATGCAGCGCTGCATCAGCCCGTACCTCGAGGAGCGTCACGGCCTCCGCTGCAGCGAGCGTCGCCGTCCGGCATGCCGCTTGCCCCCACAACAGCGCTGCCTCGCCGATGAGCGTCGCAGTGCCAATGCGAGCCACCTCCACCGGCCCGCCATCATCACCAGCCACAGTGGCGGCCAACTCTCCGGCAACCGTCCACCAAAGGCTATCGGCAAGCTCGCCCTCAGCGCACAATTGCTCTCCCGGGGAGAGCTCCCGAAGTGAAGCGTGGGCTGCAATGGCGAGCACAAGCGGGTCGGTAGCCGCGAGAAGGTAGGGAGCGGCAGCGAGGTGCTTGAGCAGCGAAGCCTTCGCCGCGTCGGCTATCTGGGCGTTTTTCGTCATAGCTCGCCTCACTGGGTCAAGGGGTAGGAATTTGCTTTCAGTAGATGCGGGGTCTTGCGCCATCAGCAGGCCCAGAATCCTGCTGTTGTCAGTTTCACATAACCCCTGTTATCTCTAATAGCCATTTCACCCTCAACTTAACTTCTATTTCAGATGCAAGTTGCCGGTTCTGGGACTCATGACTTGGACCCCGTAGCGAGGAGATTATCACCGGTGCGTGCGTCGCGTTGCTGCTCCGACTGGTCCGATCGTGCTGTACGCCCACTTGCCGGGTCGATTA
>Ga0208521_1001540_pt1 | contig 11582 bp, 14 predicted proteins | sample ETNtaG_24_FD_185754 | JGI IMG/M metagenome (GOLD analysis project Ga0208521, IMG submission 185754) | Marine microbial and viral communities from oxygen minimum zone, Eastern Pacific Ocean - ETNP201306SV47 (SPAdes) (version 2) | ecosystem: Environmental > Aquatic > Marine > Oceanic ... | reverse complement strand
CAAAGGTGTTGGTTTCAAATGAACTTAAAGTATTGTGCTATTGATTTTTTAAATATAGTAAATCCAGTCATACTACAGAAACAGGCATCAAGAAATCGTGAAGAAACGAGGGCATAAATAATGGATGAGTTAGTTTTAATAGCGTGGGTTGTTGGGGTATTATTTTTAATAGCATTTATTATAAATACATTAATATTGGTAATTGCAGGATGAACGTAGAAGAATTAATACAGAAAAAGAAGTTAGGATACCTGCAACAAGGTGGAGATTTTGTCATACATTGTTTAAATCCAGATCATGATGATAGTAATCCTTCTATGAGAATTGATAAAATTACTGGAATATTTCATTGTTTTTCTTGTGGATATAAAGGAAATATATTTAAGTATTTTGATACACCAGTATCATTTCTAGAACAGAAAAGAGCTAGAATGAAACAAAAGATTAGTGATAAACTGGTTGAAAATGTGGGACTAGAAATGCCTAAAAACTTCCTGCTTTACAAGGGGAATTTTAGAGGTATAAAACCTGAAACATATATTAAATATGGAGCATTTACACATCATGAACCACAATATGTTGGAAGGGTAGTCTTTCCAATTAAGGATATTACAGGCAGAATAACGGCTTTTATAGGTAGACATATGGATAGTACAGTTGTCCCTAAGTATATGATATTCCCACCTAAAGCTAAAATGCCTTTATTCCCTTCGCATGCCAGACCAATTTTAGGTAGGGTAGTATTAGTTGAAGGAATTTTTGACGCAATTAATCTTTTAGATAAAGGATTACCTAATGCGATGTGTTGTTTTGGAACTAGAACTATAGATATTTATAAATTATCTATACTAAAAGTTCAAGGAGTAAGTGGAGTAGATATTCTTTTCGATGGGGATACAGCAGGACAAGAGGCAGCAGAGAATGTAGCAGAACTCTGCGATCAAGTAGAATTATTATCAGAAGTAGTGAGAATGGATCAAGGATTAGATCCTGGCGCACTACCTGAAAACCGAGTAACAAATTTAAAGGAGTGGTTATATGGAGAACCAGACAAGAGTAGCATTAATTGATAAAGCACCAAACAGAACAGATTACGTAAGACATTTTAACAATGAATTTGAGTTCGATCATTACCATCTTTGCTCAGAGCAAAAAAAGAAGGTATTAAAACGTGATGTAGATATTGAAATAGATTTAGATACCTATGATTGGATTATTCTAGTAGGATCAGAATCATTACTATTTTTTACAAACGAAAGATCAATAACGGAGCATAGTGGGCGTTTAATAGATAACAAATTTCTCCCAGTTATAAACCCTGCTATGCTTACGTTTAAGCCTGAAGCTAGACGAACATGGGACGAATCAGTAGAAAATATAGTTAAGTATATAAAAGGTGAACTAAAACCTGTGGAATATTCTACAGATAATTTTAAGGGAATAACTGATAAAGATGAGGCAATAGAATTTATACAAAAGGCTATACAGTCTAGTTCAGAATATATTGCTTGCGATACTGAAACAACGGGATTATTTCCTCGAGACGGATATATTCTTGGTATTAGTTTATCTTATAGAGAAGATGAAGGAGTATATATTCTAACAGATATTATAGATTCTACAGTAGAACTACTATTACAAGACTTATTTACTGAGAAAATAGTAGTATTTCATAATGCAAAATTTGATATAGCTATGCTAGAGTATCATTTCAATTTTACATTTCCTAGAGTAGAAGATACTATGTTATTGCATTATTTATTGAATGAGAACCCAGGAACTCATGGTTTAAAACAATTAGCATTAAGACATACAAAATATGGTAATTATGAAAAACCTTTAACAGACTATATAGCTAATTATTGTAAAAAGAATAGAGTATTAAAATCACAATTTAGTTGGGAAATGATACCATTTGATATTATGCAAGTATATTCAGCTATGGACGCTGTAGTAACGCTTATAATCTTTCACAAAATGAAAGAAGCAATAGCAAAAAACCCAAAACTAGAAAGAGTTTACGATCAAATACTCATTCCAGGTATGTTATTCTTAAAAGATATTCAGGATATAGGAGTTCCATTTGACAGAAAAAGATTAGAGTTATCACAAAATTTAATGGAAAAAGAAATAGAAGAAGCAATAAATAGTCTTTATGATTTTAAAGAGATTAAAATCTTTGAAAAAGGACAAGGGAAAGAATTTAATCCAAATAGTACAGTACAATTACGAAGTCTTTTATTCGATTATATTGGTTTAAAACCTACAGGTAAAAAAACTGGTACAGGTGCTCATAGTACTGATGCGGAAGTTTTAGGAGCGTTGGCTTTAAAACATGATGTGCCACAATTAATACTTAATATTAGACAAAAATCAAAAATTAAAAATACTTATCTTGATAAAATCATTCCTCAATTAGATAGAGATATGAGATTAAGAACTAACTTTAATTTACATAGTACAACTTCTGGCAGACTATCTTCTAGTGGTAAACTTAATATGCAACAAATTCCAAGAGACAATCCAATTATTAAAGGTTGTATAAAAGCTAAAGAAGGGAATAAGATAGTAGCTATGGACTTAACCACAGCAGAAGTATATGTTGCCGCAGCCTTATCAGATGATAAAAATCTACAACAAATATTTAGAACAGGAGGAAACTTTCATAGTTCTATTGCTAAATTAGTATTTAAACTACCTTGTAAAGTAGAAGAAGTATCAGAACATTATAAATTAGAAAGACAAGCCGCTAAAGCTGTTACTTTTGGAATCATGTATGGGGCAGGAGCTCATAAAATATCTCAACAAGTAACAAAAGATAGTGGTTCATATTTTTCAACAAAAGAAGCACAAAGTGTCATTGATGATTATTTCTTTCAATTCAAAAGACTTGCAGATTGGTTAGATCTCTGTAAAGAATTTATTCAAACTAATGCTTTTATTTATTCTACTTTCGGAAGAAAGAGAAGATTAGAAAATGTAAAATCTACAGATAGAGGTATTGCTAGTCATGAAATAAGATCAGGTATTAACTTCTTAGTACAATCTGTAGCTAGTGATATTAATTTATCTGGTGCTATAGATATGCACAATTATATAGAAAAAAATTATTTAAAAAGTAAGATTTTTGCCTTAGTACATGACTCAGTATTGGCAGAAGTTCCAGAACATGAAATAGATCATTATTGTAAAAAATTAAAAGAATTTATGCAAATGGATAGAGGAGTTTATATTTCAGGCTCTCCTATTGGTTGTGAATTTGATATATCGGAGGACTATTCAAATGGGAAATTTGAAGAAAAATACAAAAGACTACTCTAAAGCTAGAGTAGTTTATCATGTTACACCCCTAAATGATATTACTTGGTGGGTAAAATGGGGTAGTAGTTTTTTAATTCTTGGTGCAATTATACTAAGAGCTTTAGATATACTTCATATGGTAGATGTTACTTTATCTTTCTTAGGCTGTAGTGGTTGGATTTTTGTTGGCTTTAAATGGCAAGATAGATCAATAATGTTTTTAAATACAGTAGCTGCTACAATACTATTAATGGGTCTTTTAAAAGAGGTGATGATATGAATAAACTTGATATTCCTTGGCTTTTATTCTGTCTTTTAATTATAATTATAGTATTTAAGGATTTTCATAAAAGACTTTTATGAAATTAGAAGAAATAAATTTTCCAATATATGTAGTCGGAACGGAAGATACAAAAACTGAAGATGGAGTTGTCTTTGCAGATAATAAAGTTTTAGACGATACTAATATGAGTGGAGATACATTAGGGGCGAGAAGATTACAGACAAGTCTTCCTAATTTATACCCATTAAGATACATGATAAAATCATTATCAGGATTAGTAATGCATAGAGGCTATATGTATATAGATTCTTTAGGAAAGCTTTTTTCATATACTAAACAAAATTTCTTTCCATTAATATATCATAAAATATTGAATGTGGAAAAGAAAGATATAGTATCCTTACTATGGTTAAAAGATATAAATTTTCCTATAGAAGTAGAAAGACCTCCTGAAGTGGAATATATGTGGGCAGGTATTATATATAAAAATACTCTTCCATGGTTTTTTTATGAGTATTCAACCGAATGGAAAAAAGATACAAGAAGAAAAATATGAAAGCAGTACTAAGTAATAGAATTTATATAGAAGTAAATGATCATCTTGAATCTATAATTGATAAACAACTAACATATAAAATACCTTCATATAAACCGACTGATCCACCTGAAGTTATAAAGAACATGGGATTTGTCAGGAACGGGTTAGTGACTATGCCTATAGGTAGACAAGATTTAATACCTACTAACTATGAGATAGTTGATAAGAGAAAGAAAATTCCAGTAGAATTTCCTCCTTTTAAGTTCGATTTAAGACAGAGCCAAAGTGAAGTTTACAGAGATGTTTATGATAATTGTATAATAAACGCTTGGGTAAGTTGGGGGAAGACTTTTACCGCGTTAGCAATCGCAAGTAAACTTGGACAGAAAACATTAGTAGTAGTGCATACATTAGCTTTAAGATCACAGTGGGTAAGAGAAGTACAAAAGGTCTTTGGAATTGAAACTGGAATTATAGGTAGTGGAAAATTTAATATTGATAGTCCTATTGTAATTGGAAATGTCCAGTCTTTATACCGAAGAATTCCTGATATAATAAATGAATTTGGATTATTAATTCTAGATGAAATGCATCATGTTAGTAGTCCTACTTTTGCAAGAGTTGTAGATAAAAGTCGAGCAAGATACAAGATAGGATTATCAGGCACAATAGAAAGAAAAGATGGTAAACATGTAGTTTTCAGAGATTATTTTGGACAAAATGTCATTACTCCCCCAAAAGAAAACTACATGACTCCAACTATAGATATAATTCATACAGAGATTAGATTCTTAGACGGAGCAGCCATTCCCTGGGCTAGAAAGATTAATCAGTTGGCTTATAATGAGGAATACAGACATTCAGTATCATTAATAGCAAGTGCTTACGCAGCTAAAGGACATAAAGTTTTAGTAGTAGCAGACCGAGTTGATTTGCTAAAAACTTGTGCTGAATTGAGTGGAGATAAGGCACTAGTTATTACAGGAGAAGTGCCACATACAGAAAGACCTAAAATGATGAATAGGATATATGATGATAAAGATATCCTTTATGGAACACAGTCTATATTCTCTGAAGGTATTTCTCTTAACTGTTTAAGTTGTTTACTTTTAGCAACTCCAGTTAATAACGAACCTTTATTAACACAGCTAATAGGAAGAATAATAAGGCGGGAAGAAGGTAAGAAGACCCCCGTGGTAATAGATATTAATCTGTTGGGCAAGACTGCCCGCAGACAAGCGAATAATAGGTTAGGATACTATATGAAGCAAGGGTATGACATTAATCACCTTTGAAATTTAGTTCTTGACACCGAGTTAAAATTTTGGTATAATAGTGATACGATTTAATTGGAAAAAGATTTTAGAAGCAACTAAAGGCAAGGAAAATGAAATACTGCTAATAGTGCATTCACTTACTTATAATCTTACACCTAAAAATTATCGTGATCCATTATATAAATATTTTGGAAAAGACTGGTCAGGCTTCAGTTTCTTAGTAAACCCCGAAGCTGTCTTTATAAATAGACCACAGTTCTCTGATCGAGAATGGGTAGAGTATATAGCTATCGCTAGTTATAGAAATTTAAATGCCTATTACGATTCGAGAAAAACAACGATAGACCTTTTACACTTACCAGTGTCTGAGGACGCAATTAACAACAACAGGCTACTGAAGATTGAAGATAACAAAGTACATTTTCGATTTGAAGAAGTCACTTAAAGGAGAAAAACAATGGCTATAAAATTTGGTCAGCTTGAGGGCAAAGCAAAGAAATCAACTATTAATCAATTCACATATAGAGATGGCGACAATGTCGTTCGTATGGTAGGTGATATACTACCTAGATATGTATATTGGGTTAAAGGCGAAAACAACAAAAATATTCCTATGGAATGTTTATCTTTCGACAGAGATTCTGAAACCTTCAACAATATAGAAAAAGACTGGGTAAGAACCTTTTATCCAGATATGAAATGCGGTTGGGCATATGCAATTCAATGTATAGACCCAGGCGATGGACAAGTAAAAGTCCTGAATCTAAAGAAAAAATTGTTAGAGCAGATAATGCTTGCAGCAGAAGATTTAGGCGATCCAACAGATCCTGAAACAGGTTGGGACATACATTTTAAACGAGTAAAGACTGGTCCGATGGCATTTAATGTCGAGTATCAATTACAAGTTTTGAGATGTAAAACAAGATCATTAGACGAAGCTGAAATGGCATCTATTGCCGAACTTCGATCAATGGATGATGTTTTACCTAGACCTACTGTGGAAGCACAAAAGGAACTCTTGGAGAGGATTAGATCTTTAGGAAATGAAACTCCCGATGAAGTCGCAAAGGAATTTAGCAACGGAAATAAAAAACCGTGGTAGACAAAATTCTGTTTACTGCCGACTGGCATTTGAAGCTGGGACAAAGGAATGTCCCAGTTTCGTGGGCTCGGAATAGATTTAGGCTCTTTGTTGAACAAATTAGACAGTTAGAAAATGACGTAGATTTACACATTATTGGAGGAGATTTATTTGATAGAATTCCTTCGATGGTAGAATTAGAGTTATACTTTGAATTTATAAGTGGAGTAAAAATTCCCACATTAATATATGACGGTAATCACGAGGCTACAAGAAAAGGCAAAACGTTTTTTACACAACTAAAAAGTGCAACAACAGAACTAAATCCTTTGGTAGAAATAATTGATTATATCTATAAAGGTGAGCACTTTGGTATACTTCCCTATTGTGAGTTACATAGGAAGTGGCACATTAAACAATTCAATATAAGGCAACCGCTATTTACTCACGTTAGGGGAGCTATACCTCCTCACGTAAGTCCAGAAGTGGACTTAAAAAGATTCGCACACTTTCCAAGAGTGTTCGCGGGCGATCTACACAGTCATTCTAACACACAATTAAACATTGTATATCCTGGTAGTCCAATGGCTACACAATTTCACAGAACTAAAATAGAAACAGGCTACTTGCTAATCGACACAAGCCAGTGGAACTGGAAGTGGCACACCTTCAAATTGCCACAACTGGTGAGAAAGACCATAACCGATCCAAAGGAAATGGTTCCCACATCTTACGATCATACGATTTATGAGATCGAAGGAAATGTGACAGATTTAGCAGGAGTCGAAAATACAGAATTATTGGATAAGAAGATAGTTCGTAGAAAAACTGAGGCAGCGTTAATTCTCACCAACGAAATGTCGATTGAAGATGAATTAGTAGAGTATCTCAGTTATATTTTAGAATTAAAAGATGAACAAGTAAAGGAGATTTTAGGGGTATATCATGATTACTCTCGGGACATTGCGATGGGATAATTGCTTTAGTTATAGTACGAACAACCATGTTGACTTAGCTAATAGTAATTTAACACAACTTATAGGCACGAATGGTGTCGGTAAGTCGAGTATTCCTTTGATACTTGAGGAGGTCTTGTACAACAAGAACAGTAAGGGAATCAAAAAAGCAGATATACAGAATAGATATTATAATAAAGGTTATAATATCTCATTGGATTTTAAGGTTGAAAGAGAGCAGTATAAGATAGAAGCTCGTCGCAGTCGTGGTATAATTAAAGTTAGGCTTTTAAAAGATGGAAAGGATATTTCTAGTCATACCGCGACCAATACTTATAAGACTTTAGAAGGTATTTTAGGCTTAGATTTTAAGACTTTTTCGCAACTCGTATATCAAAACACAAACGCAAGTTTACAGTTTTTAACGGCTACAGATGCAAATCGGAAGAAATTTCTAATAGATCTGTTTTCGTTAGATGAATATTTAAAGTTTCATGAGATTTTTAAGAAAGGTGCAAAGACACTTAACCAGGAGTTTATTTCTTTTAATGCAAAGACGGAATCAATACAAAATTGGCTTCATAATAACAAATTAACAGATACTACCATACTACCTATGAAAATTTTGAAAATCGATACGAGTAATGATGAGAAGCGATTAAGGAGTTTATTAATCGATTTTGAAAATATTAATTCCACAAATCGAAAAATCTCAGAAAATGAGATGAAGAAGCATCTGTTAGCAAGTATAAAGATTAAAGATATTGCAGGAATTAAAAAACCTAAACAAATGATTACTGCTGATCTTAGTAGAAAAGTCGGAGAATGCGGTGCACAAATTTCTCAAAGCCAAGACATGATTGACTCGATTAGTGAACTTGGTACAAAATGTCCGACTTGCTCTCAGGAAGTAGATCCTGAATTTGTGCATGAGTTGATAACAAAGAATTTAGATGATGCAAAGTTCATGGCAGAAACGCAGTTAAAATACGAATTAAAAATTGCGAAGATTCAGGCAGAAGTACAAGAGTATGAGGAAGCTGTGCAAAAACGTAATGAGTGGACAGACTTAAAACGCAGTATAGATGATAGTTTAGATAATGAGCCGATTGACGCGGTTTGGCTTCAGGATAACATCGAGAAATTAGAAGAAAAGATAGCGGAAACTCAGAGTGAGATACAAGTGATAATGAAAGAAAATGAGAAACGTGCAGCCAGAAACACCAGAATTCAAGTGATACAAGAACAAACAAAAGAGTTTGAAACTGAACTTAATGGGATACAAGAAAAGCTTTCAAAAATTTCGGCAAAACTCTCAAATTTAGAAATACTTAAACGAGCTTTTAGTACAAGCGGACTTATAGCTTATAAGATTGAGAACCTTGTAAAAGATTTGGAAGACATGACAAACGACTACTTAGCAGAACTTAGCGATGGTCGTTTTAGTATAAACTTTGTTGTGAATAACGACAAATTAAATGTAGAAATAACAGATAATGGAAAGACGGTCGCAATTACCGCACTTTCCAGCGGTGAGTTGACGCGAGTTAATACTGCGACACTAATTGCAATTCGGAAACTAATGAGTAGTATTTCGAAGAGTCGTATCAATGTATTGTTTTTAGATGAAGTCATCAATGTATTAGACGAGGCGGGTAGGGAGAAGCTCGTTGAGATTTTACTAAAAGAAGAAGAACTAAATACATACGTAGTATCACATGGCTGGACTCACCCCCTGTTAGACAAGATTGAAGTAATCAAAGAGAATAATATATCGAGACTAGAATGATAAAAATACGAAAAATATGGGATATAATACCTATACCTATTATAATAACGGATCTACTACCAAAGAAGTTTGGTGGAGGTACATTAATTTGTATAGTCCTCATTAGACCAAAACACAAAGACAATGAAGGACTGATACAGCATGAATTAACTCATGTAAAACAAAATCTGAGAACTTTGTTGTTTTCAGGATTTAAACAGAACTGGAGTAAGCAACACAGACTAGATAGAGAGTGCGAAGCCTATGCAGTTCAACTTAAATACTCACCTACGCGTAAGGATTTATATATTGACTTTATGTATAATAAGTATAATCTTGGAATGTCAAGAGAAAGAATTGAAGGAAACTTCAATAAATGGATTAGGAGAATCGGATGAAAAAAATAATTATAACACTTTTAGTGATGTTTGCATTGTTACAAACAAGTTTTGTTGTACATGCTGAAGATGGTTTTAGTGGTTTTAGTGGAGTAAGATCAAATTATATGTGGCGAGGCTATGATCAAAATAGATTCTCACCTATAGGAGAGATTCAAATACAGTATGACTATAAAGGTGGTTATGCAGGAGTTTGGGCAGGAGATGTAAACTCATTAACACATGATGCAGATACAGAGTATAATTTCTATGGAGGTTACAACTTTGAACCTGTTGGAGCTTGGGATATTGGAGTTGGAGCAATTCATTATGAATGGTCAGGAGAGATTCTTGAAAATATAACAGAAGGCTTTGTAACTGCAAAATACCTTGATTTATTTACAGTTGAGCTTTATTTTGATCTTGATAACTATTTAGATGTAGAGAGATTTCTTGATATTAAAATAGCTGTCCCTCAAATTCCTTATGTAGATGTAACAATCGAATATGGAAGATGGGAAAGTGGATATGATTTTACAGCAATAAACGCATCCAAAACCTTTGGGGATTGGAATATTGGACTACAAATCTTAGATGGTGCTAGAAAAGGACATTTCTGGGATAATGCAATCGTACAAGTAAATTATAGTTTTTAAAGGAGAAATTAAATGGAATTAGCATACTCATTAAACACATTATACTTTTTGTTATCTGGCGTACTCGTTATGTGGATGGCAGCTGGTTTTACAATGCTAGAAGCAGGGTCAGTTAGAAGTAAAAATGTAATCGAGATACTGCTAAAGAACGTAGCATTATATAGTGTAGCATCTTTAGGATTTTTATTAGGCGGCTATAGCCTCATGTATGGTTGGGGTGATATAGCAACACACTCTATATACTCTGATTTCTTCTTTCAAGTTGTATTTGCAGCAACTGCTATGTCAGTTGTATCAGGTGCAGTTGCGGAAAGAAAGAAACTATGGACATTTCTATTATTCGCAGCTCTATTTACAACACTCATATACCCAATACAGGGCGCATGGAGTTGGGGTGGAGGCTGGTTAAGTGAAAGAGGTTTTTTTGACTTTGCTGGTTCTGGTATCGTACATATGGCGGGAGCTGCCGCAGCATTAGCGGGTGTATTAATACTTGGACCTCGTAAAGGTAAATACTTACCAGATGGAACACCAAGACCAATACATGGTTCTAATGCAGCACAAGTTGCTTTAGGAACACTTATCTTATGGATGGGTTGGTTTGGTTTTAATGGTGGTTCACAGTTAGCAATAGATGGTATAGTAAATGCTGATGCAGTTGCAAAAATATTTGTAAACACAAATACAGCGGCAGCAGCAGGTTTAATTGTAGCAATGATTTTAAGTAAATTATGGTTAGGTAAAACTGCTTTAAATGCCACAACAAATGGCGCTCTTGCTGGACTAGTAGTTATTACTGCTGATCCACTTACACCTTCACCAGAAGTTGCTATACTATACGGAGCTTTAGGCGGATTAGTAGTTCCAGTTGCAATGAGTTATATTGAAAAGTTAGGAATTGATGATCCAGTTGGAGCTATTAGTGTACATGGTATTGCAGGTATATTAGGACTTATGCTAGTACCAATACTAAATACAAGTGCTAGTTTCTTAGAACAAGCAATAGGAATAGCTTCAATATTCGGTTTTGTATTTGGCAGTTCATATGTACTATGGTTTTTATTAGATAAAACAGTAGGTATTAGAGTTGGTGAACAAGAAGAAGTTGGTGGTTCTGATATGTGGGAAGCAGGTGCTAAAGCATATCCTTACTTTATGAAAGGACACGGAGAAGAAGAATGAAAGAATGGTGGAACAGAATTATGCATAAAAGATTCCACATAGGTTGGGTATTTCTTGTACTAGGTATAGGATTAGCCTTGTCTATAACATTGTTATATAAAGCAATAACATGAAACTAGAAGAATATTTATTAGTAAGACTTGAAAGAGCTCAAATTGATTTAA
>Ga0208521_1001537_pt1 | contig 11587 bp, 12 predicted proteins | sample ETNtaG_24_FD_185754 | JGI IMG/M metagenome (GOLD analysis project Ga0208521, IMG submission 185754) | Marine microbial and viral communities from oxygen minimum zone, Eastern Pacific Ocean - ETNP201306SV47 (SPAdes) (version 2) | ecosystem: Environmental > Aquatic > Marine > Oceanic ... | reverse complement strand
GGTTTTTTCATTAGTTTTTTTCGTCTCAGGTGTTGTTATCATAATAATTTCAAATAAACAAGCCATAACAAGCCCTGTATTCTTTTTTCTTTGTCCATTACCGCTTACATACGCTTATTTTGCGTTGTCTTGGGTAAAAGGCAAACAAACACTTGGAATGAAGGCATGGAAATTTGAAATTGTACAAAGTAACGGGAAGCATATTACATACGCTCAATCTTTTAGCAGATTTATTCTCTCGAGTATATCATTAGTCGGTATCGGGTTTGTTTTTCAGCTGTTCAATAAACATAAAATCCCGTTACACGATTATTATTCAAAAACCTACTTAATATCAACTATAAAATAATGTAGTAGTTAATTTAATTATTAAACAAAACTATGCGAGACAGCGCTCATAAAGGAATAGTTGGTTTTATTGTTAAGTATAAAGTTACTTTCTTGCTTGTCGTAATGTCTGCAGTACTTATAAAACAAAGTTTTCTAGTCAATGATTTTCCTAATGTAATTAAACAAAAGCAGAAATCAATCAACGAGATAGTATCAACTAATAGGCAATTAGACAATGAAAACCTAGACCTGACAAAACAAATTCATGGCTATACACAAGAAGATATGACTCTGGTTGAATCAAAAGCACGTTTTAAATACGGCCTAATTAGAGAAGGCGAGATCTACTATCAAATAGAACAAATAAAGGAGACTGATAATATAGAAGAGCCTGCTGAGTCTACTTTATAATAATAATTAATCTCTCATTCCTAAAAGGAAATCCAGCTGTCATGCATGATAATAACTACTACTTAATTATGCCAGCCAGTGGCAAAGGCTCAAGAATGAGCACGCCTTTACCAAAACAATACCTAATGCTTGATAATGGCTCAACCATTCTTGATCAAAGTCTTCAGACTTTATTAAGTATGAGACAAATATCAGGCTGTGTAATTGCCATATCAGAGGACGATGAGCATTTTGCAATGTCACCATTCTCATCTCACGATAAAATTCTTGCTACTACTATCGGCGGAGATGAACGATTCCATTCGGTATTGAATGCACTCAATGAATTAGTAAAATTTGCCAGAGAAGATGATTGGGTACTTGTGCACGATGCTGTTCGCCCCTGTATAAAGAAAAAAGATGTAGAGCGACTAATAAATGTAGTTGACAACAATCCCGTCGGAGGGATTCTTGCTACATCAATCGTAGATACATTAAAAATGACTAAGGATGGACATATTGTCAGGACTGTTAATAGAAATAATTTATTCAACGCACAAACCCCTCAAATGTTTCGTATTGGAATCCTAAAGCGTGCGCTTGAAGATGCGTTCCAAGATAAGGTACATATTACTGACGAAGCGGAGGCAATAGAAAGACTAGGTTATTCGATAAAAATCATACCTAACTCTAAAAGCAACATTAAAATTACTCACACAGATGATCTACGTTTAGCTAACTACTACTTAAATAAAGAATGACAATAAAGACCGGCATTGGGCAAGACTCTCACGCCTTCGAAAAAACACCTGGAAAGCCTTTAATAATGGGCGGAATAACTATTAATAATAAAATAGGGTTGAGCGGTAATAGTGATGCTGATGTTGTATTTCATTCAATAACAAATGCCATTTCTAGCGTTACAGGTATTAACATAATTGGCTCAATTGCTGATGAACTTTGTCAAAAAGGTATCAAAGACAGTTCTGTCTATTTAGAAAGAGCACTTGAAGATATCAGACAATATAATATCAACCATATCGCCATCGCAATTGAGTGCTTAATACCAAAAATTTCACCCTATATTGAGGCAATGAAGCAAAATATTGCTGACCTATGTGGTATTAGTATAAATGATGTAGGCATCACTGCAACCACAGGTGAAGGACTTACTGCCTTTGGTAAAGGAAAAGGAATCCAAGCAATAACTATCATAACACTTAGTAAAAAATGACAATCATTGACAATCCAACCCGTTCAAAAATAAAGAAAATTCATTTTATAGGTATAGGAGGCTCGGGAATGAGCGGCATTGCTGAAGTCTTAAATAACCTAGGCTATGAAGTGTCTGGTTCTGATATCCAGTCAAATGAAGCTACAAAGAGGCTTGAAAAGATGGGCTGTAGCATTTCATACACTCAACATGGTGGTAATATTATCGGGAAACAGGCCGTCGTTGTTTCTTCTGCTATTAATAAAAGTAATGCCGAACTTCAAGCGGCCAAGAAACAAAAATTATTGGTTGTACCAAGAGCTGAAATGTTGGCAGAATTAATGCGATTCCGTTTTGGTATTGCTGTATCTGGGGCGCATGGAAAAACTACAACAACAAGCCTGATAGTTCATATACTGAGTGAAGCAAAACTCGATCCAACTTACATTATTGGCGGCATTCTAAATGCTACAGGGATGAATGCAAAATTAGGCAAAAGTGACTATCTTGTCGCCGAAGCTGATGAAAGTGACGCCTCATTCCTTCATCTACAACCTATGCTGAGTGTTATTACTAATATTGACGAGGACCATATGGGCACTTACAAACACAACTACAATAACCTAACTAAAGCCTTTATTAATTTTACTTCTAATTTGCCATTTTACGGGGTATGTGTTGCCTGTATAGATGACCAAGGTGTGCAAGATATACTTAATAAAATTCACCGACCTATATTGAGTTACGGTTTCAGTGACGACGCTGATGTAAAAGCTTCGAATGTAGTCCAAAATAAAATGAAAATGAACTTTGAAGTTGATTGTAAAAGCTTTCAAAAGCAATTCCCTGTAACGCTCAACTTAATAGGAAAACACAACATACTGAACGCACTAGCAGCTATTAGTGTCGCTCTCGAGTTAGATATAAAACCAAAACTTATTCAAAAAGCATTAGCTAACTTTAGTGGTGTCTCGAGAAGATTAGATTACCATCAGACAATAACAGTAAATAAGAAGACTGTCCCTCTGTTTGATGACTATGGACACCATCCTAATGAAATTGCCGCTGTCCTAAGCACTCTAAGAAATACCTATCCCACCAATCGCTTGGTGGTTATTTTTCAGCCGCACAGGTATTCACGTACTAGAGACATGTTTAATGAATTTGTGAGTTGTCTTTCCAAGGCTGGTGTACTAATTTTGCTTGATATTTATTCTGCCAACGAGAAGCCAATCAGACAAATCACTTCATCAGTGCTTGCCAATTCGATCAGACAAAGGAGCTCGATTGACCCTATTGTTGTAAGTAATAGCAATGAAATCCTTGATATATTACCGAACGTTATTCAGAAAAATGATGTCATCCTAACCCTTGGTGCCGGAGACGTTAATAAGATCCCACACCAATTAAAGGAATATTTTACCTCGCTCTAGAAATGCTGAAGTACGACGAATCAATGTCCAGACATTGCTCATTAAGGGCAGGAGGAATCGCTCGTGAATTTTGCGCACCGGAAAATATCGAAGAGCTATCAGAATTCTTAAATCATAACAATTTACCTGTTCTTTTTGTTGGCTTAGGAAGTAACTTACTGGTTCGCGATAATGGCTTTGATGGTGTTATTATTCATACCAAAAACCTAAAAGAAATATCCTTTTCAAACGGACTTGTCGAGTCTGATGTTGGCGCTACACTGGCAAAACTCTCCAGATTTGCTGATACCAATCTCAAGCATGGGGCAGAGTTTCTAAGCGCAATACCTGGAAGCGTTGGTGGTGCCCTTGCAATGAATGCTGGCGCATTTGGGTCTGAAATTTGGCAATATGTCGTTTCTGCTAGAACTATAAATCTGGATGGCGAAATTCAACAAAGAGACAAAAATGATTTTGTTATTGATTATCGTTCTGTAACTCATAACCATGTTGATGAGTTTTTTATTAGCGCTCAATTTAATTTTGATCTCGAAAAGGCTAATGACAATGTACGGGATTTGCTGCACAAAAGAAACTCCACACAGCCTATAGGCCTGCCTAGCTGCGGAAGTGTATTTAAAAACCCGAAAGGAGAATATGCTGCTAAGTTAATTGAACAAAGTGGATTAAAGGGTTATTGTATTGGTGGAGCCTGTATCTCAGAAAAGCATGCAAACTATATAATCAATCAAAACAATGCAAGCGCCTCAGACATTGAAAAATTAATTATTCACATTCAAACCACAGTGAATAAGCTACATAAAATACAACTTGAACCTGAAATTATAATTATATGATTGCTGTTTTAATGGGTGGCTATTCTGCCGAAAGAGAGATATCACTAATAAGTGGCAAGGCGGTATATGATGCCCTAGTTAGATGCAATGTTGACTGCTTTGCATTTGACTTAACAAGAGACAACCTTGACGATTTATGGGATAAAGATTTTAAAAAGGCATTTATAGTTCTTCATGGGCGTGGCGGAGAGGATGGGTATATTCAATCGCAGTTAGATAAAAGAAATATACCGTTCACCGGCTCAGGAGCTCACGCTTCTAGCCTTTGTATGGACAAATCAAAAACCAAAGACCTTTGTGGCAAAAAAAATATACCCTTGTCGCCCTCCATTGTTGCCACCAAAGGATATGACATTGAAAAAATTTATTTTCCTTTTCCTTGGGTAGTAAAGCCAACACTTGAAGGTTCAAGTATTGGTATAACAAAAGTAAATGGCCATCAAGAGTTGAATGGCGCTCTAGAGCTTGCCTGGCGATATGATGACAACGCTCTAATCGAGCAATGGATTGAAGGTGGGGAATATACTGTAGCAATCTTAGGCGAAAGAGCCTTGCCAAGCATTAAAATCTTCTCAGACCAAGTTTTTTATGATTACGATGCGAAATATCTCAGCAATAAAACCAAATACCTCTGCCCCTCCGACCTCTCAAAAGATGAGGAAGATAATATCCAAGCATTAGCGCTAGAGGCATTCAAAGCAACAGAAGCTTCTGGCTGGGGGCGGGTCGACTTTATTACCGATAAAGATAGAAATCCATACCTTTTAGAGGTAAACACAGTCCCTGGCATGACGTCCCATTCATTAGTACCAATGGCTGCAAAAGCTGTAGGTATAAGCTTCGAAGAATTGGTAGTGAAAATACTAGATGCCTAACAATAAAGTTAATCGCCCAATTAAACAGAGAAAGACTGTCAAATTTAGTTTTCTAAGGTTGGTTAAAAGGCTTATATACCTATTCTTGATTATCTCTCTGGTTGGTCTGTTTTATATTGCTGATAGATCAGACATATTTGATCCCAGCATTTCTTGGGAAGGCGATGAAAAAACTTTAGTTAATATAAAACACTACGAAAATTCAATCAAACCCTTACTGGACAATAAGTATTTAATTGAACTCTCAGAACTAAAAGAAAAAATTGAGAGTCATCCATGGATTGCTAAAGCCAACATAAAAAGATTATTTTGGAACAAAATTCATGTTAAGTTGGAGGCTCATGATATCGCTTTGCGTTGGGGTGATGACGGATATATCTCAAGCAATGGAATACCCTTTAAACCTAACGAAATGGTTGACTCTGACAAGCCCATAGCTATCGTTCCAGAAAGTCAAGCTAAAAACTTCTTTAAGGACTACAAAGATTTCCAATTATTAATCAATCCTCTCAAGATTGCTCGCTTTGAAAGAAACCATATTGATAGAATTTGGCTTGATAACAGTGTACAAGTCATTCTCGGCAATCAAATGCAGAATGAACGCTTAAAGAGGTTTGTTGAGGTCTACGAAAAACTCAAATCTACATCAACAAAAATTAAATCAAAAGGGATATTTGATATGCGCTACCCTAAAGGCTTTGCGCTGAGTTATTCGCCATAATAACTCGATAACACAAAGCAAAACATATTGCCATCCAATAAACTATTGCAACTATTGCTAGCCAAAATAGAAAGCCAACAAAACCAATAATTGAAAAGACAAAGGATAAAATTGCTGCGACTAAGAGCGGTATACCCAATTTAAGAAAGAAAACACTGAACTGGGTAGTGAGCCGAAGTTTCACTCTTTGGTAAGGTGCATCGTTTGCTGAAGAAACTAAATTAAGAGACATTGGAATCAAGAGAAAATAAACCACAATCGACAAAAATGGATAACCAATAAAAAGCGGTATCTGAGTAATCAATGACAAAAATAAGAACAATAGAAAAAACCTGCCCAACCTTAGACTTGGCAAAACAATGCCTCCCCTTGATATTGAGTTTGTACCTGTAACCACTAAACGATATATGTTGATTAATAGTGAAATATAGCCGTAATCAAACATCAACATGTAGATCTGGGCATTTTCAGGATAACCTTGAGCCTGCCCTATACCAAAAAATTGAGCTTGAAAAGCGTTAACAAGTTCAGGAAAGATGCTAATCAAAGGTAGTGCCATTAATAACGGGAAAATACTAGCTTCAAGCAAGTTTTTCCAGTATGAAAATGCAAATGCTAGACTGGCAATAATAGTTTGTTTTATTGGGATATTGTTCACAATAAATTCGAGTTTATCACATTAACTTTAATTAATAATTTTTGCCCTGGCCTTAAGATTTTAGATTCTTTAATGTTGTTCCAAGAAAGAATATCCTTAACCTTAACACTGTATTTACTGGCAACCTTTGACAAATTATCGCCTGCCCTGACCATGTATGTTACCTTCTTATCAATATCAATGCCTATCCTAGTTATTTCGGCAAGCTCTGTTTTGTTGTTATGCTCAACCCAAATAACTAACTCCTTATCAATCTTAAGAGGACTAGAAAGATCTATCTGATTCCATCTAACAAGGTTATTTACAGTGGTATCGAATTGTACTGCAATTTTCCATAAACTATCTCCTGAAACCACCTTGTAAATTATTTTCTCAGCATTTTTTTCAGTATTTAACCTACTTTTTTCTCTTTGTTTTTCAGATAGCGAATAATATCCCTCATTTTCCTGTGCCACAGGCACAATAAGATATTCCCCTACCCTAATCAGGTCGGACTGGAGTTCGTTTACACTTATGATTTGATTGACGCTGGTTTTGTACTTTTTCGCCAGATAAATTAAGCTATCTCCAGATTTAATTTGATGGCGCAACCAGCTGATGCGAGGGATCTTTCCTGCCTTTTCAAGATTATCTTTAAAGCTCTTAACAGTCGACACAGGAAGTAGCAACTGATAAGGCAAAGAAACTGGAGTTGCCCAACGACGAAGTCCCGGATTATATGTATATATTTCGTCAATACTTAGCCCTGTCCATTGGGCAATTAATGCAAGATCAAATTGCGAATTAAGCTTGATAATTTCTAAAAATTTTGAGTTATCTATCGAAGATAATTTTTGTCCAAACTTTTCAGGCTCCTTAACAATCATTGACAAGGCTAGCAGCTTGGGAATATATTTTTCCGTCTCTTTTGGCAAATCTAGACTCCAATAATCAGTTTGTTTTCCCAATTTTTGGTTAACTTTGATTGCATTTTGAATTCTGCCAGGTCCGGCGTTATATGCAGCAATTGCCAACATCCAATCACCACCAAACATCTTACCAAGATCTTTAAGATATCTCGCTGCAGCCCTTGTAGAGTTAAGTATATGTCTACGGTCTTCATGCCACCAATTCTGATCTAGTCCATACAGCCTTCCTGTCGAAGGAATAAATTGCCAAACCCCTACAGCGGTCCCATGTGAATATGAAAACGGATAATAACCTGACTCAACGATAGGAAGCAATGCAATCTCAATAGGGAGTCCTTCTTTTTCTAACTCTTGGACTACAAGGTAGAGGTATGGTTGGGCTCGTTCAGATATGCGAGTTAGGTAATCTGGGTGCTTTTTGAACCAGCCAAGTTGCTGCTGAATTCTTGGATTATTATTGATCTCAAGTTTTTGCTGATTTGCAATGTAGCTCCAAAGATTTGACTGGTCAAGAAATATTTCTTCATTAACCGCCTCTAAAGCAACATCTCTACTGGTCTTTACATTGTCAAAAACACTCTGACAAGCAGACAAAAACATGACCAATAATAATAAAACGAGTCTCACTTAATTTGACTTGCTAGAGCATTGTGGCGATAAGGGGGCACCCGAACGTTTGCGCCACTCTTCGGGTGTATAGGTATGCATCGCTAAAGCATGTATGTCATTTAATTCTTCGGCAAAAAGTTTGTTGATAAATCTATGTCTATCAATGAGCTTCATTTCAATAAATTTTTCACTCACTACAATCAACTTAAAGTGCGACTCTGTTGCTGGACCTGAGTGCTGACTAGACTCATTAACAACCTCAAAATAATCGGGCTCTAGAGCCAGCTCTAGCTGACTTTTTAAGTGATTTTCCATATTAGCCATCTCAACTACTCTCAAATGCGTATTCAAATGAGTCGGAATAAAAGTTATCCTTTTTCAGTCCTTTTTCTAGACAGTTTTTCGCTGCAGCCTTGACCATCACAGGAGGGCCGCAAGCATAAACTTCGTAATCAGAAAGATCATCAAAATCTCTAATGACAGATTCATGAACATAGCCATGTTCACCCTTCCAAACTCCATTGGCTTCTGATAGGACAGGAACAAAGCTGATATTTGAATATTTATCTGCCCACTCGCTTGGCAAGCTTGAATACATGTCTACTTCATCCCTCACTCCCCAATATAAGCAAACATCTCTTTGTGAATCTGTAGTGATTAGATATTCAAGGATTGCTTTAATTGGACCAAAACCAGTACCGCCTGCAATGAATATAATAGGTTTATTGCTTTCCTCTCTTAAAAAGAAGTCTCCCTTAGGCCCTTCAATTCTCAGAATGGTTTTTTCCTTTAGTGTATTAAAAATGAAATTCGTAAATTTACCATCTTCAACTAAACGTATATGTAGCTCGATTATGTTTGAATTGGTAGGTGAATTAGCGATAGAAAACGACTTCGGTTCAAAATCAGAATGCTCTAAATCTAGGTATTGGCCGGCCAGATACTGTATAGACTGGGAACCAGGAATTTTCAGCAATATTTGAATAACGTCATGATTTAAACGATTAATTTTTTCTACCCGACATGGCAAACTTCTAACCTCTATATTAGCTAGAACATCTATTTCATCGACCGCTATATATAAATCGCTTTTGGCTCTACATTGGCAAAGTATCGCCATATTAGCTTCAAGATCCTCATCAGTAAGGATTTCTGGAGCTTCATCCTCATAACCTATTTCACCTTTAAGTATGATTGCTTTGCATTTACCGCAAAAACCATTTTGACAGCCATAAGGAAAATTTAGTCCATGACTAAGAGCGCCATCTAAGACGGACATATCTGCACTGGTTTGAAAAGATTTTCCGCTTTTCTGATTCAATATCGTAAACATTGTTTTGGATATAAAAATACAAAGCAGCTATTATAATGTAGGTCTTAGTGATATATGCCTAGTATTGTTATGAGAATATCGTCTGAAAATTCAGTTGTTTTTTTAATGGGACCAACGGCCTCTGGAAAAACCGAATTGGCACTTGAGATGTTTAATCACCACAAATCATGCTTGATTAGTGTCGATTCGGCTTTGATCTATCGAGGCATGAATATTGGGACTGCCAAACCAAGCGCTGAAGTGCTTGCAAAATACCCACACGAACTGATCGATATCTGTGAGCCAGAGGAAGGTTTTTCGGTTAACACATTTATTTCGCTTGCAAAAAAACATATTGATTCAGCCTTAGCTGAAAATAGACTACCTATTTTGGTTGGCGGAACCTCTTTCTATTTTCATGCACTAGAGCATGGCCTGTCTGAACTACCTGAATCAACAAGCGAATCTAGGGAGCACTTTAATAAACTTCTTGCTAGCGAAGGCAGTGAAAAACTACATAAAAAATTACAAAGAATTGATCCAAATTCTGCAACACGTATTCACCCCAACGATTCGCAAAGAATTACCCGCGCACTTGAAGTTCATTACCTATCCGGTCAAACATTGAGCGAACTTCAAGGTCGCAAATCTATTAACAAGCTATCGCAACCTATTGAGAAAATAATTCTCATGCCAGATCGTTCTGAGCTTCACAAAAGAATTGAAAAAAGATTTATCAAAATGATGAATGAAGGTTTTCTTGAAGAAGTCAAGAATCTTAGACAAAACAAAAACTTAAACCTAGATTTGCCCTCAATGCGTTGTGTTGGCTATCGTCAGGCCTGGCAACATCTTGACGGAGAATTTGACAAACAGACAATGATTGATAAATCTACTGCAGCCACTAGACAACTATGTAAAAGACAATGCACATGGCTAAGAAATGAAAATGATGCACTTATTCTTAAGAAATCGAATATCGATAAAGTGGTTAATTTTCTTCAAGAACGTGGCGCTTAAATATATCACCGCGTTCGTTAAAATCTACAAACATGTCAAAACTTGCACAGCCAGGTGAAAACAATATTGCACCTTCTTTGGCTATCTCTTTTGATGAGATGACAGCCTGCTTCATTGATTCAACAATACTTACAGAACAGTCATTAATCTGCTGAGAAAATAATGTTGCAGACTCTCCAATCAAAATGACAGCATCAATCTTTTCACTTATTAATCGAAAAAGTTTTGAGTAGTCTTCTTTTTTTGCAATCCCGCCGGCAATTAAAACTATCGATTTATGTCTATCTGAAAGAGCTTTAATAGCTGTTATAGTTGAAATAGAACTAGTAGATTTTGAGTCATTATAGTAATCCACTCCATTAAGGTTTGTGACCCACTCTAATCTGTGTGGTAAACCTGTAAAAGACTTTGCGGCTTGTATCATCTCCTGTAATGATAGCCCCGCTTGTTGACCAAGTGTTAAGGCTGCAAGCACATTCTCAACATTGTGTCTCCCAAGTACCATCAGGTCATCACTCGTCATTAGAATGTCTTTGTTCTGGTAGATTTTATAAACACCATCAACCTTCTTGGCACTAAACTCCCTACTCAAATCATTCTCTTCAATCGCGTAGCAACTATCACCCTTGATACCTTGCACTAAGGATTCATCAAGGTTAACAACCGAATATTGACAGTATCGATAAAGGTTTAATTTGGAAGCAACATAGACATCGTAATTTGGGTATCTATCTAAATGGTCTGGAGTGATATTTGTTACCACACCAGTTAATAAATTAAGGTTGCTTGTATAATCCAGTTGATAGCTGGACAGTTCAACAACGTATAACTCAGCTTCGTCACTCAAACTCTCCATAACTGGTTTGCCGATATTGCCACAAATGACTGCATTTTTGCCGCTACCTATGGCCATTTCTCCCAGTAGTTGAGTTACGGTAGATTTACCATTAGAGCCTGTAATACCAATAATTGGCGCCTTTGTATAGCGACCGAAAAGCTCAATATCACTGATGACTGGAATTTTTTGTAATCTTGCCCAGCCGACAATTGCCTCGGTTTCTGCTATCCCTGGACTAATAATTATTTCAGTAACGCTATCTAAAAGTGACTCTTTCCAGTCTCCTAAATGACAATCTGAGAGCAGTTTTTCTTTTTTACATTTGCCATGCATTGGTGGCGACAAACGGGAATCCGCGATTCGATAAGCAATATTATTAGATGAAAAGAAACGAGCCACCGACAGGCCAGTTAGACCCATACCCAAAATAAGTTTCATGAAAAC
>Ga0208521_1001535_pt1 | contig 11594 bp, 10 predicted proteins | sample ETNtaG_24_FD_185754 | JGI IMG/M metagenome (GOLD analysis project Ga0208521, IMG submission 185754) | Marine microbial and viral communities from oxygen minimum zone, Eastern Pacific Ocean - ETNP201306SV47 (SPAdes) (version 2) | ecosystem: Environmental > Aquatic > Marine > Oceanic ... | reverse complement strand
CGGAAAGAACAATTGTCAAAAAAATTAATATTGAAAGAATAAAAAAAATTATTGTTGAATCTAGCGAACAATCCAACCGAATTTCTGTACCAGAAATAAAAAATTTAGAACCTTTAAAAAAATTTTTATTTCAATTTCCAAAAAATGGATACTTAATTTTTTGCGATATTAACTGTAATAAAAATAACCTAAAAAATATTTTATCAAAAAAAATAGAAGGTCCTATATGCGTTCTTATCGGTCCAGAAGGAGATTTTTCTGAAACAGAGAGACAATTAATAATTGAATTAAATCAGACCCACTCTATGTCTTTAGCAAATAATATTTTAAGAGCCGAAACAGCAGCTATAACCGCTGTCTCAATTATAAATTATCACCTTAATTTTGCTTGATTTTAATACTGCATCAAGTTGACACAGAGATTTACCAACAATAAAAATCAACAGAAATCTGCAATTATTGATTTGATTTAGATCAAAAAAAAATTTAAAAGTGTGCCTACAAATTTTATTAAAAATATTGGTAAAGCATAACAATGTTTGTTGCATTTATATTGTTTTTAGTTGTCGTCGGAACTCTCATATTTCATTTTTGGAGTCCTTACTGGTTAACACCTGTTGCGTCAAATTGGGGTAGCATGGATCAAACACTCATTCTTACATTTTGGGTTACCGGAGCTGTGTTTATGGCGGTCGGCCTATTCATGGTTTATTGTGTATGGCGTTATCGTTATCAAAAAGACAGAAAAGCGGAATACAAACCTGAAGATAAAAAATTAGAATTCAGACTTACTTTATTAACAGCAATTGGTGTTGTAGCTTTATTAGCGCCTGGACTTATCGTTTGGAAAGATTTTGTAACAGTGCCAAAAAATGCTGTTGAGGTTGAAGTTGTGGGTTATCAATGGGGTTGGAATTATAGACTGCCTGGTGAAGACGGTATTTTAGGAAAAACTGATATTAAAAACATATCAGACAAAAATCCTTACGGTCTGGATTTGAATGATCCAAATAGCAAAGATGACATAATGGTTCAGGACGCAGATCTTCATTTACAGATCGATAAACCCGTAAAGTTACTATTACGCTCTATAGATGTTCTCCATAACTTTTATGTTCCAGAGTTTAGAGCAAAAATGGATATGGTTCCTGGTATGATTACTTTCTATTGGCTTACCCCAACCAAAATAGGTGAATATGAAATTCTTTGTGCTGAACTTTGTGGTACCGGCCACTATGTGATGCTTGGAACTGTTTTAGTAGATGAAGAAAAAGACTACTCTAATTGGTTGGTACAACAAATAACTTTTGAGAATGTTTTAGCCCAAAACAGAACAATACAACTGGCGGAAAATAAAAAATGAATTTAACTGTAAAAAAAGATAACAAAAATGCCCGATGAGTTTGATTATAAAATAGAAGCTAAAGCAGATATGACAGCGTCAGATACATCTGCTCCACCAATTGATTATGTTCCGGCAGCTGAAAGACCAGAACAAGAACTTTATCATTCAAAAAGTTGGTGGACGACATATGTATTTTCGCAAGACGCAAAGTATATTGGAATTCAATATACTTGCGTTGCAACTGCAATTGCTTTGGTAGGATTGGCGCTTTCATTATTAATGAGACTCCAACTTGCTTTTCCAGATCTTTCCCTACTTGATGCTTCTGCCTATTATCAATTTATTACCATGCACGGAATGATTATGGTGGTATTCTTTCTTACTGCATTATTTTTAGGAGGTTTTGGTAATCTTCTTATTCCATTAATGTGTGGTGCTCGGGATATGGTTTTTCCTTATGTGAACATGTTGAGTTTCTGGGTGTTCGTATTAGCTGTTTTAGTTTTAGTAGCAAGCTTTTTTGTTCCCGGTGGACCTACAGGAGCGGGATGGACTTTATATCCTCCCCAAGCAATCACGGCAGGTACACCAGGAAATTTATGGGGAATAGTATTGATGTTGGTATCACTAGTTCTCTTCGTAGTTGGTTTCACGATGGGCGGTTTAAATTATGTCATTACTACTTTGCAAGCTAGAACTCGTGGAATGACTTTAATGAGATTACCACTGAGTGTTTGGGGAATTTTTGTAGCTACCATCTTAGCACTTTTGGCATTTCCAGCACTTTTAGTCGGTGGCATAATGTTATTACTTGATGCTGTGCTTGGAACAAGTTTTTTTATGCCAGTCTCGGTTTCAATGGGTGAATTACTTCAAACCGAAGGGGGTAGTCCAATATTATTCCAACATCTGTTCTGGTTTTTTGGTCACCCTGAAGTTTATATCGTAGCCTTGCCTGCGTTCGGAATTGTTTCTGATCTTATCTCAGTTCATGCAAGGAAAAATATTTTTGGTTACCGAATGATGGTTTGGGCTCTTGTAATTATCGGAGCTCTTAGCTTTATTGTTTGGGCTCATCATATGTATGTAGCAGGAATGAATCCATGGTTTGGATATTTCTTTGCAACCACAACTTTGATTATTGCGGTTCCAACAGCCATAAAAGTTTATAACTGGGTTTTGACTCTTTGGAGAGGAAATATTCACTTAACTGTTCCAATGCTGTTTACATTAGGTTTTATCATCACTTTCCTTAACGGAGGACTAACTGGCTTGTTTTTAGGTAATGTGGTTATTGATGTACCTTTGTCTGATACTTATTTTGTAGTAGCTCACTTTCACATGGTGATGGGTATAGCACCAGTGCTTGTCGTATTTGGTGCTGTTTACCATTGGTTTCCTTTAGTTACTGGACGTATGTTAGATCAAGGATTGGGAAAACTTCATTTCTGGATTACGTTTGTCGGAGCTTACATGATATATACCCCAATGTATTATCAAGGCTTTCTTGGAGTACCTCGAAGATATTTTGAAATGTATGAAAGTTCATATATGTCTACGGTTGGTTTGAATGTATTTATTACCTTATCTGCCTTAGTTGTTGGCCTAGCTCAAATTATATTTTTTTATAATGTTATTCGCAGTGTTTTGAAAGGTGAGAAAGCAGAAAAAAATCCTTGGAAAGCTAATTCTTTAGAATGGCAAACACCCAAGATGCCTCCAGAACATGGAAACTGGGGAGAGAAATTACCCGTAGTTTATCGTTGGCCGTATGATTTTAGTGTGCCGGGAGCCGATAAAGAACACATTCCACAAAATGTTTCTCCGAGCGAAGTCGCTGGAGCAAAGGTTGAAAAAACATGAAAAAAAAAGAAGAAACTTTTTTTCAATTAATTTCCCAAAAACCTTGGGAGGCATCACAGGCAAAACTTGACAACAAACATGATGGAAAAACATTAAAGCTAAGCAGAGAAAAAATTGGAGTTAGAACTATTATGGTTGTAAGTACAGTCATCTTTTCGTTTTTCGTCGTTGCTTATGCGGACAGGATGTTAATTCATGATTGGAAAAACATGCCTGAACCATGGCTGCTTTGGATTAATACTTGTATTTTGATGATTACTAGCTATTTTTTTCACAAAACTAAAATTGCCTCAGATCGTAGTGAAAATGTAAAAGTAAAAAATGGTCTCTTTACTGTTGGATTTTTATCTTTCACTTTTATTTTCGGACAAATGTTAGTGTGGTATCAACTTCTAAATCTAGGATACTTTGCAGCTTCTAATGTAGCAAATGCCTTTTTTTATATGCTTACAACGATACATGGATTGCATCTGTTGGGAGGATTAATATTTTGGGGACTAACTATATCAAAATTTTTAAAAGGAAATTATAGAATATCAAAAATGCAACGAAGCATTGAGCTCTGTGCTATTTATTGGCATTTTTTGCTTATTGTTTGGTTTGTGTTATTTGGCTTAATGTTATTTACATAATGAGGATAAAATAGATGGATCATGTAACTGATAAACTTCCAAAAGGATTAAGCGGTCTCACACACGACTTGGGGTCGGATCAAACAGCTTTCAAAAAAGTTCCTTGGGGCAAGGCAATGATGTGGATTTTTTTACTCAGCGATACATTTATTTTCAGCTGTTTTTTAATTTCATTAATGACAGCTCGCGCATCCACAACGGTCGAATGGCCAAATGCAAGCGAAGTGTTTGGTTTAAATTTTTTTGGCGTAGAGGTTCCTCTTCTCCTAATTGCGATCATGACATTTGTTTTGATTACAAGTAGTGGAACTATGGCGATTGCTGTGAAATTTGGTTACGAAAAAAAACGTAAATTATGCGCTTGGTTCTTATTACTTACAGCCATAGGTGGATTGACTTTTGTCGGCATGCAGGCATTTGAATGGACAAAATTAATTTTTCATGAAGGTATTCGTCCTTGGAGCAATCCTTTCGGTGCAGCACAATTTGGTTCTTTCTTTTTTATGGTCACTGGCTTTCATGGAACACATGTTTCAATTGGTGTGATTTTTCTATTTATCATGGCTAGAAAAACATGGAGAGGAGATTTCGATACAGCCCGAAGGGGATATTTTACTAGTATGAAATCAAATTATGAAGCAATTGAAATTATGGGACTCTACTGGCATTTTGTTGATCTCGTTTGGGTCTTTATCTTTGCATTTTTCTATCTTTGGTAAGGAAAATAATGGCACAAGAAAATAAACAAGAAGTAACAACACATAAAATCGGAGTTTATCTTTGGATTTGGGGACTGTTATTTGTTTTTAGTTTTTTTTCCTACATGGTTGATTATCTAAACTTTGAAGGCCTGCTAAGATGGACTTTAATTTTGTTATTTATGTTTGCAAAGGCTGCCCTAATAATGGCCATATTTATGCACTTGTTCTGGGAACGTTGGGCCATAGTTAATGTTCTCTTGTGGCCAATGAGTTTTATTTTAGTCTTTATCGGCATAATGGTTGCAGAATCAGAATATACTTTCTTTACAAGGTTTTTTTATTTTGTAGTAGGAAGCTAATCCAAGATTCGAAATTCCACCCTAAACTTTTTGTTAATTATTATAATTAAGTGGTAGGCGCAAGCTCGTGGGGGTTTTTCCAGTCACTTGATACGTAATTTATGATTAAAGATTTTATAATTCCCTTAATATTTTGTTTTGGAAAGCCGTACCACGTATCATCGCCTGGAACAAACATAAAACCTGAGTTTGACTTATAAGGCACCCGAGAAAAAAATTTTAAATCCTTATCGTACATTGCGGTCCCCCATTGACTGGAGCCGGTGTCTTTGGAAAGATAAACCAGAATAGTTAATAGTTTTTCTCTTAAATCACGATGTGGTTCGAGCCAAAAATCACCAGTATCCAAAGTATATTCTATGCGCAGTTTCCCTTTTGATAAACCAATATTACAAATATTTTTCAATTTTAATATAATATTAGGATTATTAAAAATGCTGACAATGTTTTTGAGAGTTGAGTTTACTTTACAATTTCTACTATTAAAAAAAAATCTTGTTGAATTGTAGTTTTCTCTTTTGCCACAATGATCAAAAATTACCGGAGGTTTCAAAGGAAGTTCTAAGAGATCATTTATACCTTTTTCGGAAAAAACATTATCAAACGTCCAATGAACAAAAGGTTTGTCATTAAACTTTGCTTTTTTCAAATTGTCGCTGACCGTTTTTAATAAATTTTCTTTCATACAACTCTCTTTTTCTGCATCACGGCGTCGCATTAGGATCAGAGGTACAGAACTTTATTTCTATAGCTCAAGCAAAAATTAATTATTGTCTTTGAACCATAATAAAAAAAAGCAAGAATATAATGATCTAGATCAACGCATAAAAATTTGATACATATCAAAATAATATCATGAAGGATTTAGATAAGTTTCAAAAAGCTTTGGAAGCTATTAAAAAGGAAGGGAAGTATAGAACTTTTAATAATATATTAAGGGAACGTGGAAAATACCCTAGTGCTATTTGGTATTCGAAGTATGGGGTTAAGAAAATTATAAATTGGTGTTCGAATGATTATTTGGGTATGGGCCAACACCAATTTGTCATTGATGCTATGAAAACGGCATTGGATGCTGTAGGCGCAGGTTCTGGTGGTACAAGAAATATATCAGGAACAACAAAATATCATGTTACGCTAGAAAGTGAATTAGCGAGATTACATAAAAAAGAGTCTGCGTTAATCTTTACATCTGCTTATGTTGCCAACTTAACTACCCTAGAAACTATTCCAAAAGTTTTGTCTGAAATTACTTATATAAGCGATAGTGAAAATCATTCTTCAATTATTCAGGGCATTCGCTATAGTAAGGCAAAAAAAAAAATATGGAAACATAACGATTTAAATCATCTAGAAGAATTATTAATGAAAATATCCGGTCCAAAATGTGTTGTTTTCGAATCTGTTTATTCAATGGATGGAGACATAAGTCCACTAAAACAAATAGTTGAACTGTGCAAAAAATATAACGCAATAACATATTTAGACGAAGTACATGCTGTTGGTCTTTACGGATTAACCGGCGGAGGTATAGCTGAAAGAGAAAATTTGCAAGATGAAATAGATATTATCAATGGTACTCTGGGCAAAGCCTTTGGAGTTCAAGGTGGATATATTGCCGGGAAAGCTGATTTTTTGGATGCTATTCGTAGTTTAGCACCAGGATTTATATTTACAACAAGTCTAAGTCCAGTAATTTGTGCTGGCGCCTTGTCTTCGGTAAGGTATGTTAGAGAACATAACGATTTAAGAAAGAAATTACACGAAAAATCAGCAAAAACAAAACGCGAGTTAGCAAACTCTGGAATCGAAGTGTTACAAAATAACTCACATATTGTTCCAGTAATTATAGGAGATGCGATTAAGTGTAAAAAAATAAGCGATGATTTGTTATACAAAGAAGGTGTTTACGTACAGCCAATAAACTATCCAACGGTTCCTGTTGGCAGAGAGAGGTTGCGATTTACTCCAGGTCCACTTCATACAGATGCTATGATTCATGATATGACCTACAAACTCAAAGAAGCGATGATAAGTAACCTTGCGTTAAAAAGAAACAACGTAGTTAGTATTAACGCCAAGGTATCCTAAAACTTATAGCCCGAAACTATACATATTTTTTTTTGGTTTAAAGTACTGGTCGAAAATAGAACAAATTATTCTAACCAAAGGACGTGCCTCAGGATCTATAAATAATTTAGAATTGTTAAAAAAAATATATTTACTGTCAATGAATGGTTTTAATTTTTCAATATTTGATGAAAAAAAATTTACGTTCTTTCCAAATTTTTTTGCAATTTGATTAAGGTCTACATTTAAATAGCACATTAATTCGTTTATAATTTCTCTATATATTTTATCATTTTGTCTCATTTCATAACCTCTAGAGATTGGCAGTTTGTTGTTTTTCAAAGTATTTATATAATTGATTGTTCGGGTTGTGTTTTGCACGTATCCATTTGGTAAATTACTTATTGATGAAGCGCCAATACCAATAAGAACATCTGCAGAATCTTCAGAATAACCTTGGAAATTTCTTTTTAATTTTCTCTTTTTAACTTTTTTTATTATAGAACTTGTCTTTTTCGCATAATGATCAATACCAAAAGCTTCATATCCATTACTTAGAAAATAATGAGAAGCAAGTTGGTAAAATTTCAATCTGCTTTCATTATCTAGGTGTTTGCCTTTGATTAATTTTTGGTGTTTTTTTACCCAAGGAACGTGACCATATCCAAAAACTGAAACGCGACTGGGGTTTATAGTACCAATTTTTTCGAGAGTATCAGAAAAAGTCTCAACTGTTTGTTCAGGAAGACCATACATCAAATCAATATTAACATTATGTATATTATTCTCATGAAAATGGTTGATAATTTTTTTTGTAGTTTCATACGATTGTACTCTATTTATGAGCATCTGAGTATTTTGTGAAAAATCCTGAACTCCTAAACTTACTCGGTTAAAATCGAATGTATTTAGAATTGTTGTTAGATTTTTCCTATAAAAACGAGGGTCTATTTCCATAGCAATTTCACAATTATCCGAAACATCAAATTTTTTTTTTATCAAATTCATTATCATCCATAAATCATTTTCCATCAGCATTGATGGCGTGCCTCCTCCAAAATGGATATGGGAAACATTAAATTTGCTTTCTAGTTTTTCACTAAGAATATTAATTTCTTGTAATAGTGATTTTACGTAGTTTTTAATGGGGTCATATGCATTAGTTACGCTGGTATGGCATCCACAAAAATAACATAATGAATTACAAAATGGGATATGAATATAGAGTGAAATTTTTTTTTTCTTATCAAGTTTTTTTAACCAAGATTCATAAATATCACTATTTATTTTTTCATTAAAATTAAGAGCTGTTGGATAACTTGTATATCTAGGAACAGAATAATTAGGAACAAGTTGTAAAATTTTTGCTTTACTATTGAAGGACAATAATCTCTCTGATGCATTCATACATACTAGGTTTCGTATTTTGTTACATTAAATAGGAAATATAAGGAAAGATTTGATATAAATCACAAAATATTTTTTCTGAGTTGAATTAATAAAAACAAAATTTATTGAAATAGATTGAAAAAATTTTGATAAACTAATCAATCTCTATCGACAAGTTTCATTTAGTTGCGACAAGATGATAATCAATTACCCTAGATTGAATTATGGTTTATTATTGGCTCTTTGCTGCTTTTTATGACTAATTTTGATCTATATCAAGAAGTTATGGTTTTGATCTTTATCAAGTCATTCAAAAATATTATTTGTACAGTGTACTAATGAAAACAGCATACGTTGTGTATTTGTTATTCGCTGTGGTATTTGGAACGTTGTTATTCCACATTTGGTCCCCTTGGTGGTTCACACCGTTAGCTTCGAACTGGAGCAGCATTGATTTTGCAATTCTCGTTACATTTTGGGTTACTGGATTTGTATTTTTGGCCTTGGGCGGATTTATGGTTTACTGCGTGTGGAAGTATCGTCACCAAAGTAATCGAAAAGCAGAATATAAACCCGAAGATAAAAAATTAGAATTTATCCTTGTTTTGGTATCGGCGATTGCTGTTGTAGTTTTGCTTGCGCCAGGGCTATCGGTTTGGGGCGATTATATAAAAGTTCCTAAAGGTGCGGTTAAAGTAGAGGTCTTGAGTTATCAGTGGGGATGGAATTATAGACTAGCTGGAGAAGATGGTGTTTTAGGCACCACTAGTATTCACAACATATCCGATGAGAATCCTTATGGATTGGATTTGAATGATCCGAACGGTAAGGATGATCTAATTGTTCAAGATGCAGATCTTCATTTGCAGATTGATAAACCAGTAGAATTACTTTTGAGATCTATTGATGTTATTCATAACTTTTATATTCCAGAGTTTAGAGCAAAAATGGATATGGTTCCCGGTTTGGTAACTTATTACTGGATCACTCCTACCAAAACGGGAGAATATGAAATTCTTTGTGCCGAACTTTGTGGAACAGGTCATTATGCAATGCTCGGAACTGTTATCGTAGAAGAGGAAAATGACTACACTAACTGGTTAGCACAACAAATAACTTTTGAAAATGCCCTAGCTCAAAACAAAATTAAAAATAAAACAATACAACTAGCAGAAAATACAAAATGAATTTAAATATAATAAAAAGAGGTAATAAAAATGTCTGATGAGCATGATTATAAAATAGAGGCCAAAGCGTATACGGCATCTTCATCGGGTGCTGCTGTTTCGTCTGGTGAAAGACCGGATGAACAAGAGCTCTATCATTCAAAAAGTTGGTGGACAACCTATGTGTTCTCTCAAGACGCAAAATATATTGGGGTTCAATATATCTGCGCCGCAACTGCAATTGCTATACTGGCATTGGTGCTTTCAGTGCTGATGAGAGTACAAATTGCTTATCCTGAATTAAATGTTCTTGATCCTTCCACGTACTATCAAGCTATCACCATGCACGGAATGATTATGGTGATATTTTTTCTTACTGCATTATTTTTGGGAGGTTTTGGCAATCTTCTTATTCCGCTGATGTGCGGAGCCAGAGATATGGTTTTCCCTTTTGTGAACATGCTGAGTTTCTGGATATTCTTATTATCTTTATTGGTTTTGGTAGCAAGTTATTTTGTTCCCGGCGGACCAACAGGAGCTGGATGGACTTTATATCCTCCACAAGCAATCACGGCAGGTACACCAGGAAACTTATGGGGCTTGGTATTGATGTTGGTATCCATTGTTCTTTTTGTTGTTGGTTTTACAATGGGTGGTTTAAACTATGTAATTACGGTTTTACAAGCCCGTGCTCGTGGCATGACCTTAATGAGATTGCCGCTTACAGTATGGGGTATTTTTGTGGCTACTATTATAGCTCTTTTAGCTTTTCCAGCACTTTTGGCTGGCGGTTTAATGTTGTTACTGGATACTGTGCTTGGAACAAGTTTCTATATGCCAGCTATAATCGCAACCAGTAATTTTGGTAAAGAAGTTTCAACCGATGGAGGCAGTCCGTTATTATTCCAGCATCTGTTCTGGTTTTTTGGTCACCCTGAAGTTTATATCGTAGCCTTGCCTGCGTTCGGAATTGTTTCTGATCTTATCTCAGTTCATGCAAGGAAAAATATTTTTGGTTACCGAATGATGGTTTGGGCTATTGTTGCGATTGCAGCTTTAAGTTTTATCGTTTGGGCTCACCATATGTTTGTAGCTGGATTTACTCCATGGTTTGGATTCTTTTTTGCAATCACAACATTACTGATTGCAATTCCGACAGGCATTAAAATGTACAATTGGGTTTTAACTCTTTGGAAAGGAGATATTCACTTAACAGTTCCAATGCTGTTTGCGTTGGGCTTTTTTATAACATTTCTTAATGGAGGATTAACGGGCATGTTTATGGGTAATGTGGGCACCGATATAGCCTTATCCGATACTTATTTTGTGGTTGCTCACTTCCATTTTACCATAGGTATTGCACCAGTTCTTGTTGTATTCGGTGGTTTGTATCATTGGTTTCCTCTGATGACGGGACGTATGTTAGACGAAGGTTTGGGAAAACTTCATTTCTGGATTACATTTATTGGCGCTTACTCAATTTATTTTCCGATGCATTATCAAGGGCTACAAGGGGTGCCTCGAAGATATTACGAAATGTATGATAGTACATATGCTTCCTCATCAGGTTTAAATGAATTTATTACAATAGTCACTATAGTTGTTGCGGTATCTCAACTTATATTTTTTTATAATGTAATCAACAGTGCTGTAAGAGGGGAAAAATCAAAAAGAAATCCTTGGAAAGCTAACTCGTTAGAATGGCAGACACCTGTAATGCCTCCAAAACATGGAAATTGGAATGAACTGCCCGTGGTCTATCGTTGGCCGTATGATTTCAGTGTTCCTGGTGCGGATAAGGATTATATTCCACAAAACGTTTCTCCAAGTCAGGTTCGTAAGGCAAGGGTTGAAAGAACATGAAGAAAGAGGGAAATAAATGAATCGTGCATTAGGTAAACTTCCAAAAGGATGGGGCGGCTTCACCCACGACTGGGGCTCAGATCAAAGAGCCTTTAAAGGCATGCCGTGGAATAAAGCTATGATGTGGATTTTTCTACTTAGCGACACTTTCATTTTTATGTGTGTTTTGATTTCTTATATGACGGTTCGTGCATCCACAGCATCAT
>Ga0208521_1001529_pt1 | contig 11625 bp, 12 predicted proteins | sample ETNtaG_24_FD_185754 | JGI IMG/M metagenome (GOLD analysis project Ga0208521, IMG submission 185754) | Marine microbial and viral communities from oxygen minimum zone, Eastern Pacific Ocean - ETNP201306SV47 (SPAdes) (version 2) | ecosystem: Environmental > Aquatic > Marine > Oceanic ... | reverse complement strand
TTCGCCGTTGTCAATGAAGTACAAGCTGGCGTCGCCGTGGGAAAGCCCATCAAGTGGAGCCACCCGGTTTAGAAAATCGTCGCCATAAGCGACTACCCGCCTGCCGCGAGCTGGGTTGTAGTTACCGCTTTGCAGTGCACCATCTTCGTCACTGATGACATCTGTCCCGTACAGGGCATCGTACAGAGAGCCCCAGCGTGCGTTGGCCGCATTCAGGGCATAGCGCGCGTTGTTGACCGGTACGACCAGCTGCGGTCCGGGTATTACTGTGATCGCGTCATCAACGTTCGCGGTGCTCACTGCAAAGTCGGCTCCCTCGGGAACAAGGTAGCCGATCTTGGAAAGAAAGGCGTGATAGGCCGCCGGATCATGGGGCTGGCCAATCCGTGTGCGGTGCCAGTCATTGATGGCGAGTTCCAGTTCCTCCCGATGGGCGAGTAGTGCTCGGTTGCGGGGGGTAAGATCATCGATGATTTGGGCAAATCCAGTCCAGAAGGCATCAGTGTCTAGTCCTGTGCCGGGCAATGCCTCGTGGTTGATCAGAGCCAGCAGGTTGTCGTCTACGGCAAGGCCGTGGACCGTTGTACGTCCATTCACAAAGGTGTCCTCTTCAACTATTGGGGGAATTCGATGGGGAAATTGGTTTTCAGATTTTATCTACAAATTTCTATAAGGTGGATTAATCTTCCACAATGTGGGATTGGTTAATACTCCTGTTACGGTAATGTAGTTTGCTTATGGGTTAACCAGAGAGACCGACACGGGCAACGGAACAAAATTCCGCCTGGTAACCGGCCTTGAGGCGCTGGACAGAGTTTTGCCGAAATGTACCAAAAAGTATCGTTCTTCATCGTGTACGAACACCATTACCGGTCGCAGCGGTAATGGTACTGCCATCATGCCAGGGCGTGACGCTAGCTGGGTCACGTAACCATCAGTAGGCGCTCGTACAACGGTCTCCTCAAGATTAAATTCAGCCGCTGTGAGTTGAGCCTGTATTTCTGCTACGCGTGGCCCAAATCCACAGGAAAGGCCATAAGATATGCAACGTAAACAGACTGACCCAGCCGGCCACATGTATCGCATCGCAGTGCGGATGGTCGCGATGCTTCGCAATTTCGTAGGGAATGTCGTGGATGACAATAACGCCGTAGAACAGTACCAGCCCGGTAAGGACGAGCAGGAACCAAGGCGAAATAGTCGAGAAACATGGTTTATTTCTTTAGGGCGCTTTGCGCGATTTTACTGCCCTGAACCCCAGCGATTGTGATATGGCGTTGCCGGCGTTGACCAGAGATTCTACCCACCTGATATCGCGGCGTTCAATAGGTGCCGACACCGAAAGACCGGCCGCGACCCGGGAGGCACCGTCATACAGCAACACGCCGATACAGCCTACTCCGGTTTCGGCTTCTTCATTATCCAGCGCATAACCGTTTTCCAGGGCACTGGATACCTCTTTAAGCAAGCGCGGAAGCACGGTGATGGTATTGGCCGTATAGGCTGGCAGATTTGTGCGCCGGGCGTAAGCCGAGCAGGCCCCGGCACCGGCCGCGCCGAGCATCAATTTGCCTACCGCAGTAACATGCAACGGCGCGCGGCTCCCAACGACCTGATGGACATGCATCATGCGGTTAGGTGTGGCCCGCTCAACATAGACTACCTGGTCACCTTCACGAATGCTGAGATTAACGCTTTCACCAAAACTGTCGCGCAGACGTTCCATTACGGGCAGGGCGATAGCGCGCAGGTCCAGTTTACTGTGCAAGCGGGTGCCCAGTTGTACCAGCCTTAGCCCAAGTCGGTAGAGATTGTCCTGATCTTTTTCGACCAGGTCATTTTGCACTAATGATGAAAGGATCCGATGAGCGGTGCTTGCATGCAGGCCAGTCTCGGCCATCAGCACTTTGAGGCTGACCGGCTCCGAATATCGTGCGATCGCATCAAGCAGTCCTGCGGCCCGGTCAATGACCTGTACCCGCGCGCCCGGTTGGTTCGGCATAATGCTAATGTGATCGCAGGCAGGTTTGATTCATGTGGGAATCTTAACCTGTGGCGCAATTTCCCGGGATGAAGGTCGCTGCTCAAACGCCATCAGGGGTGGCCTGACTATGAAATCAAGCGGGCTTGTGAGGACTGCTTGACAGTGACATAGGGGGGATAATGGATTACGCACCGTTTTTTTTGTTCGCCGTATTTATGGTGGGCACGCCTGGTCCGGCAAATATGCTGCTGATGACGTCGGGAGCGAACTTCGGCTTTTGCAGAAGTCTGCCCTTTGTTGCTGGAGTCACTTTGGGTAAGTTGTTTGTCAACTTGTTGCTGGGCCTGGGTTTGTGGCAGTTGCTTTCGGCAAATCCCATGGTGTTACTCGCCCTGAAAATTGCCTGTGTCGCATATCTTGCGTGGCTGGCGCTGCGAATGTCCGGTTTCATTATGAAAGGGCGCGAACTCAAACGCCCCGAGACTTTCTGGTCTGGATTACTGGTTCACCCTCTTAATCCCAAGGCCTGGGCAATGCTGGTTTTCGCCTATGCCCATTTTTCCAACCCGTCTCAGCCCTGGGTTATGCAAGTCATTATCATCAGCGTCACCTTTTTCGCTGTGCAGGTGATTTTTCATACGCTTTGGTGTGCTGGTGGCGCACTGGTAGTTTCTGCAGTAGGTGGACGTCCGGCTGAGCGTTGGCTGATGCGTGGGCTCAGCGTCCTGACGGTACTGGTTGTCATCTGGGCCGTGGCATTGGATGGCTTGGTATGACTCAACTCGGAGTCATTGTCGATAGACACTTAGTAAGCAGGGGGTCGGGTAGTGTTGTCCATGTTTCGACCTAATCTACTTTCTTCGACATCAAAGGCGCGATAACGAACAGTTATAGCTTCTCGGTACCCTTGGCATGTTTTGATATCAATGATATAGTTTTTTGCGGTACGCAATATCTAAATGAGCAGCACACAAGGAGGGGAGATTTATGTCAACTTATACGGCGAATTGTATGTGTGGGGCGATCTCAGTTGAGGTCGAGGGCGAACCGGCTGCGATGGGGATCTGTCATTGCAAGGATTGTCGCGCCTGGTCGGCCAGTCCGGTAAATGGCTTTGCGATCTGGCCACCGGACAAGATGACAGTTACAAAAGGAGAGGACCAGGTCGAAAGTTATGCCAGTTCAGAAGGTCACCAGCGGGCCTGGTGCAAAAAATGTGGCGGGCATGTCTTTCACGACGTTGGTCCCCTCGGTGTAGTGGATGTATATGCTTCGTTGGTCGAGGGTCTGGAGTTCAAGCCGGCGCTGCATTTGAACTACGAAAGTACGATCATGCCGATGAAAGACGGTCTGCCCAAGTTCAAGGATTTTCCGAGCGACCTCGGCGGTTCGGGAGAAACACTACCCGAGTAGAGTTCAATTCACCAGCGCTGGCTGTTTGCACTCATGTCAGCGCTGGATATTTGAATGGGAAAGCGCTCACGGATGATTGCGTCGGCCCGGCTGCCAAAATAGTTCGGGTAGTGGCTGGCGAGTATTTGTCGGCTCACTTTTTTGCTGCGCTCAAAGAGGTCCGGTGCACCTTCGGCTTCCCATTGTGTACTGGGTGAGCGGTCCATCAATTTGGGATACAGGTATTCGCTTTCCATTACGCTCAAGGTCTGCTCGTTACCGAGGAAGTGGCCCGGGTCTAGAGCGCATTTGTGAATGGTGTCGATTGACAGTGTTTCGTCAGAGACTTCAATCCCACGGATAGTTCGCTGGATCATGCCTACGGCTTCGTTGTCTATGACCATGGATTCAAAACTGCAGCCCATCAGGCTACCCATCATTCCACCAACCTCGCAGACCCGGTTTGCGCCTGAAAGCGCGGCTAGCCCGATGGTGAGCCCTTTCTCATAACCATATTGCGCATCCGGGATCTTTGAGTCAGTCATCCCTGCGCCGACACTGTTGGGCAGTTTGTAATAGTTGCCCATCTGGATAGCCGATGCAGCCAGCACAGCCTGTTCGCCACCACCCCCGCTGAATGACCCGGTACGCAGGTCAGTCACAAACGGCCAGGTGGCAAAGGTAATGGCACAACCGGGCCGAATCAGATTGACCACAGCAAGGCACGCGAGTGTCTCAGCGACCACCTGGACCAGGATACCGGCCAGCGTTGCCGGGGCAGTAGCCCCAGATTGGGGCGCGACGGCGATGTCACTCACCAGGCCCAGGCGAGTTGCATCGATCATGACTTCCAGATTCTCGCGACCAAAGCGCAGCGGCGAGACAATTGGGCAACCGCCAAATATGACTGAGGGCGCCTTGCAGAACGAGCCTTCACCGCCCGAGGCCAGATCGAAGAGTTCAATTGCCGGGGTAATATGTTGCCGATTACGAAATGACAGGCACAGCGGTTTTTCGGTTCCAGCCAGGAGCGCATAAACCATTGTCATATCATGCTCGTAGTCATCGGGTACGTCGGTACCGATCACGGTATCCCCACACATATGGATGTTGTCAAGACGGTCCACCAGGCGGGTGAAGTCGTACAGATCCAAAATAGTCGAGGCACGATACGTTCTGGCCTCGGCATCGAGTGTGGTCACCGCACTGCCGGAGTTCGAGAAATAGACCCGGTTGCCATTGCAGTGGATGTCGTCTTTTCCGGCACGCGATCCTCGGGCGAAGACGGTATATTCGCGCGCTGCCCCAGCAATTAGATCTTCAATCATGGCTTTTGGGAAGCACAGTCGCCCATGGTCATTCAGGTAGCAGCCCAGCGGCAAGACAATGTCCAATAGCTCGGGTAAGGGTTCACCGATGCCAGTGGTTGCAAGAATCTCGAGCGCGCCGCTATGAATCTTGCCCATGTCCGTCTCGCTCAGCGGACGATACTGACCTCCATGCATGCCCGGCCGGATTGCACGATTGGCGCCGCCTGACATGCGTTTTTTGGTGCGGGCTTTGCGGCCAGCGCTGGGCCGGCGACCTCTGCGGTTTGATTGTTCGGTCATTTCGTGATCCGTAAAAAGATTGATTAGCTCGACTGCAATATGACTTAGGGCATCGGTAAGAGGAAGCTAGATTTGAGCCATGTTTGAGCGAATCGACCCTTCCGTTGTTGCACCGGCCTCAAAGAATCCTGCCAGTCCAAGACGGTACAGTATAGTAGGTGTGAGGATTTACGGCGATGGCTGATGAAAAAGTTGAGCGCAAAATCGCGGCCATTCTAGCAACCGATGTTGTCGGTTACACACCCCCATGGAGAAAAACAAAGGCCAGACTCTCCAACCTCTTAGGGCTTGCCGCAAAATTATCCGAGCCTGTTGTATTTGGGGCTTAAGTAGTCGCTGAGTTCAGCACAAGACTGACCATCTGCCAGGCCAGAAACGAACTGGTCCACGGGCGCTCTAGTCTGACTCCTGATTATTCTTGCGGCGCGGGTTGCGGTCGAGCACGGCGTCTATATCTATTAAAGGTGCTGTTGGTCCGTAGCGCGAGCCGGTAGCTGTCAGTACATCGGATTGCGAAAAACTCAGGTGGCGTTCACCAAAGGTGGGCCTTTTGGTAGATGCCTTGGCGTGCAATACGAATTCGACCCGGCCGGTGTCCAGTAGGTAGCCGGCCAGCGCGGTCAGCACGCCTGCGGTGGCGGCTTTGTGACGCACCATCGGATCGCCAGCCCAGGCACGTACCATGCGCTTCCAGACCCCCCACATCGGATCAAGTTGCGCATCCGAATCAACCAGCTGTAGTGGTAGACCGCCAACACGGGTACCCGGACAGGTATCGTAAATACGATCAACGGTTGCGTGATCAAGATCACCGATAACAACCGGTTGTTCGTAGCCGCTTTGGGTGGCGGTACAGCGCACCGTATCGGCACCTGCTATGCCCTGACAGATTCCGCAGCCAATGCACAGTCCTTGTTCAACAATGGCATACAGCCGGTCGGTCGGTGTGGCTTGGCTCACCGGGTGGGTGACTCCTTTGGTCGGGTGAAATCCCAGCCCGCCCTTGGGCTGACCTTAAACGCTACATTATGAACTGTATCTGAGGATATACTGAACGCCTAGGCTTAGGCTCATGGATCGCAATTCTGACCCACTGATGGTAACAGTTCCTGCCGGCCACATGTGGCACGGCCAGGTTCGACACCTGCTTATGCTTGGTGCGTTGTTGCCCGGCGCCTGGATGATAGCTGGGAACCATCTGGAAGATGGTACCTGGCTGGGCATTACTGACAGATCGTGGTTTATCGCGGCGCTGGGTGTGCCTGTTATCCAGCAGATCGCAGTTGCGCTACTGTGGCGTGCACAGCTTTGTTATGGCCTGCTAACGCGCCTTTTTGGTGATGCGGGATTCATTGTCTGGGGTGTAATCTTTTTCCCGTTATTAATCTTGCGGCCCTTGCTGGTGATGGCTGTTGGGTTAGCTGATACCAATAGTCTGGCGACTCACGGATTAACGCTAAGCGTGATCGGTGCACTGTTTCTTGTGCCTGCGCTATGGACGATGCACTCGGTGAAGAAATATTTTGGCTTTGCCCGCGCGCTTGGCGGCGATCACTTTTTTGAGCGTTATCGTGCCATGCCCATGGTGCGTGAGGGTGCATTCAAATACAGCTCTAATGCGATGTACAGTTTTGTGTTTATCGGCCTGTGGGGTATAGCCCTGCTGCTGGGTTCACAGGCGGCGCTGGCAGTTGTGCTTTTTCAGCACGCTTACATCTGGGTGCACTGGTACTGCACGGAACAGCCCGACGGGGTAGTTTTGTATGGCCAGTCCCCTGATGAATAGTGGTCTTTGAACGTGCCTTTTTACTTCGATTAGTTATGAAGAGGTCGACTTCATCCATTTGGGGCGCCGGAATGTGCCCGCGCCTTTGGCTTGCGTATAATGTTTTGGCTCGGTATATTTTCTTTCATTGGGGCCCAACACAACTCCACCTTTGTATCGGCATAACCTCTCTGCTTTGTCGCCGGCACCACCACCTACAGTATTCTTCACTAAAGCGGTGTTACTGCCTGATGCGCAATACCCTTCTTGGTCTTGCTCGAGGCCAACTTTAAGAGAATTAACCTGTGGATAACAGCATGACCGACTTACACAACATCCCGCTCAATGAGCGCTACTTTGAAGATTACCGGGAAGGTGAAGTACTCGAATGCGGTCCCGTAATCGTAGAGCGTGAGGAGGTCATGGCCTTTGCTCGCCGCTACGACCCTCAAGCATTTCACGTGGACCCGGCCGCCGCGACACAGTCCGTTTTCGGAGGCCTTATCGCGAGTGGCTGGCATACCGCCGCTTTGACGATGCGACTATTGGTCGACAACTATATCTCGCATGTTGCGAGTCTTTCATCCCCGGGGGTAGATGAGCTGCGCTGGCTGGCGCCAGTCCGACCGGGGGATGCTCTATCTGTGCGGGCCCGGGTAGTTGAAGCAAGGGCCTCACGCTCCAAGCCGGACCGGGGCGTCTTGCGCACACAGATAGAGGTGCTCAATCAGGAGAACACCGTGGTCATGTCACTGCTGGCCACCAACCTGATTGCCTGTAGGCCGGAACCCAATAAGCCATGATCCTTTGAATAGTGTTTGGATTTTTCGAATATTACAGACGGGCTAAGCAAGTCAGAGGTCGGTGAAATAGTGAGAACGAAACTGATCGAGTCCAAGGAAGAGTTACAAGCTGTCCTGCCTGGGAGTTTCGAACAAGAAATTATAGTCATTGGTAAATCTGGCAGTCAAAGTTTGATGGACTAGTTGTCTAATCAAGATGGGGTGTTCCTTGAAAAATATGTCTCAATTGCCGGCAAGCCTATTCAGGAGGCCAAGATGATGCGTATTAGTGCTGTCAGCCTTAATATCAGACAAGCGGTACTCCGTCTGGAGGGTCGCGAACGATAGGTAGTGTCGAGCAGCGAATATCACCACCCCAGAAAGAAATGTGTTCCGTTTCAAGCGGGATCGGCTCAATACCACGTTTGTCCAACTCCTCCATGATTCGATTATGTCGGTGGTTGATCATATAACGCTGGGAGTCCAGACTGATGCCCACCGTAGCCAGCGTAAGGCATTCCTGTTCGGTGATCTCGATGACCTCCCAGTCCCTGAACGGTGCCGGTAGACCTTGGGTCAGAGCCGGCAGATAAGCCATCAGTAGCCCCTCACGCAGCAGGCACATTACACCTAGCGCATGCAACCATAGTCCGTCGATAGCCATTGGATGAACACGGTACCCGTAAGGAGCAAGGTAACGCGCAAGCCAGTTGGCCCCGGCCTGATTACTGCACACCTCACCCTGACCGACAATGACATCCCTGCCTTGGACGATAATATCGCCCCCTTCCAGGAAAGGTCCGGGCCCTTCACCGAATTCGTAACGCGGCGCTGATTGCGGCATCGCCACATGATGGGCCTCACTGTCATCAGCAATCATTGGGTAGATTAGGTCGCGCAGTGGAAATACCTCCTTGCGTCGATAGGGTCGACGAATACAAAGTTCCATGAAATGGTTACCGAGCACGAACACCGGATCTGCCGGATAGATCAACGCGTGACCGCCCTGTAGATGATCCAGATAATGCTTTTCGTCTTCGGTAAAACGCCGCGCCCGGTGCACCCTAACGCCGTGTTTTTCATAGGCTGCCACCAGCGCCTCAAGTTGATGCACCGTCTGCTCATAGCGCTGCGGAAGAACCTCTTTTACGTTAAGTGTTTTGCCGCCTTGAACCTCAAGAAGATTCCTTAGCTCCGGACGGACATAACGTACACTTGAACTCCACTCCGCATAGGTAAAGTCATGGAAATGGCCGACTACCACCTCCCGCAATATGCCATATTCACCGTAGACACCTACCCTTGTGGTGGCTGATTCAATATTGCTAGGTTTGATTGTCATCTGACCAATTACAGTTCACACCATCGACGGGTGATAGCCTCAAACATTTGAGCCGCCTCCTCGATTTTGGTGACGTCACAATATTCATCAGTTTGATGAGCTACGCTCATGTCACCCGGCCCAAGGATAATCATCGGCGGATCGCCACAGGCAGGCACTAGCGCTGCGGCATCGGTGAAATAAGGGGCCCCGCGCTGACCCGGCGGCTCGCCAAGAAATTCTTCCATGAGGTCAAAAACCTCTACAACCCATGGCTCATCGGCAGTCGTCAGCACTGATGCGACATCTACCAATCTTTCAAACTCGACCTCTTCACCCAACTTTTGTGTGAGGGAGTCGATGATCTCGTCATGCCCATGCTCAGGAATGCTACGGATATCGATCGAAAAAATTGCCTTGTCGGGCACCGAATTAATGTTGATACCGCCATGAAAGGTTCCCACATTTAAGGTGGTTTTACCCAACAGAGCATTCGGTGCTACGTCAAATCTAAAGTTTTCCAGATCCGTGATTAGCCGTGCAGCACGGTAAACCGCATTGTCGCCCAGGTCCGGCATCGATCCATGCGCCGTTCTGCCGTGCACCGTTGCATTTAACCAGAGTGACCCACGATGCCCAAGAATTGGGTAGTTCGACGTCGGTTCGGCAATGATCATAGCGCCAGCATCAGGCAACACACCCAATGCTTGTAGATACTTGCTGCCGTCGCAACCAGTTTCCTCACCGGCCGCCATGATCAGGACAATATCAGCGGCGGCACACTTCTCTCGCGCCAGTTTCAAACCCATGTGTACATAGGCAGCAACGCCGGACTTCATATCGCAACTGCCGCGTCCGTAAAGTCTGCCGTCGATGATATCGGCTGCGAATGGCTCCACCGACCAGGGTTTCTCACCGAGCGGCACCACGTCGATGTGACCACCAAAGCAGATCGCTTTCTTACGACTTTCTCCCTCCAGTCTAGCGACCAAACTGGTCCGCCCAGCGGCATGCTCGTATCGGTTTACCTCAAAACCCCCCGCCTGTAGCAACGTGCCAAGATAATCGGCGCACTGCTCCTCTCTACCGGGTGGGTTGATGCTGTCGATCCGGACAAGATCGCGGGTGATTTCTGTTGCGCTGGGGATAACCAAAGGTGATTCTCCGTCAGAGGGCGCTCTACTAAAAGTCAAACAACTTTGCGCTCGTTTCTAGTCGCGCACCAGACTGTACCGGAAAATGTAAGGGCGGTCACATTGGGGTGTGGCGCAAGACGAGTTGACTTTGTAAGGGTCAGTTAGGTCACGGCTTGGAGGGCCTTGTGGAAGGCATGTCGCTGAAAGCAATGCAGTAGGGGATCAACTGGGAATTCGAAATATTCTCCCTTTACAAATCAGCCCCTCTGCCAAAATCCATAGTCATCTGAGCATCCATGATCGTCTCGCCATCGGGTTTCAGGCATCTCAGCGCGAGTTCCGCCCTCCTGTGCCCGGTATCGGTATCGATGAATTTGCGTACGACTTCACCCTTGTAGTGAATCTCATCGCCCGGCCAATAAACGCAGCGGAAGCGGACCCGGAAACCCCGCACAGCACAGGGATCGAGCCAATGCGCGGCATATCCGCTAATCATGCTGGCCTGATGTGTTCCGAGGCCGAAAACTGCAGGGTAACCAAACCTCTGTGCCCAGACCGTGTCATGATGCAGTGCGTTATCTTCACCGACAACGCCCTGAAAACGAACGATGTCCCGCAGCATCAATGGTCCGGCATTCACCAGCTGAGGCCCTTCACCCTCGGCAAGGTCTTCCCACGACATGCGTGCAACGTCGGTAAAGATGTCCACCGGGTCGATGCCCGGATAGTCAGGCTCGTAAGGCGGCAAAGTCACTGCCCAGCCTCCTTCGGTGGGGGAGCGTCCTGTTGTAACCGTGACGGAGCGCTGCTCGACTACCAGCTCACCCGCCGGATTCCGGTATTCTGTGAGCATGGTCAGAAAAGTCAGGTCGCCACCGCGCCCGCCCGACTTGGAAGTTACGTCTTCCAGAATCGTCCTGCAGTTGAATTGGTCACCGCCGCGTGGTGGCTCCCGATGAAAGATGAAAGCCTCTTCAGCGTGGAGTGGCACTGACAGATCGTGATCGATCTGTGAAAAAACTGTGCCGCGTGGACGCTCGAGCGAGTACCCCCAGGTATAGGGCGTGGTGACCAGAAAGGTGGCCGGGATGACCGGGTTACGGGTGGTGGTGAACTCCGGCAAGGGGGCGCTCATTGCCTTGGCAAAATCCCTGATGCGGCCGCGTTCAACGTCCATTTCGTATTCTGGTCCAGTCAGGCCGATGAAATCTTTTGCTGGCATGGCGGTATCTCCGAGGATCAGGAAAGAATAACCAGTGCGTCCGCGGCAATTGCGGCACCTTGGCTTGTCACAATTATTGGGTTTACATCAAGCGCCTGGAGGCTGTCCTGGTGCGCCTCGGCAAAGGCGGCGACGGCATGTATGGCCGAGCACAGTGCGTTATAACCAAGTGTCTCCGGCACCAATCCGATCCCGAGCAGTTCTTCTGTGAGGTCATCTTCGATGAGCGGAAGGAACATTGTTCGATGGTTCCGGTAGGTCTCCACATCGACGCCGCCACGCCCGATCATCAGCGCAAGCCCAAGTGCGGCGTGCCGCTTGATCCCGACAACATATTCGGCAACCGGTGCACTGACCATCTGCTCAACAAGAAATTTCTCGGCGCTCGGAGTGCCTGGTGCGGCCGTGAGTGC
>Ga0208521_1001521_pt1 | contig 11677 bp, 9 predicted proteins | sample ETNtaG_24_FD_185754 | JGI IMG/M metagenome (GOLD analysis project Ga0208521, IMG submission 185754) | Marine microbial and viral communities from oxygen minimum zone, Eastern Pacific Ocean - ETNP201306SV47 (SPAdes) (version 2) | ecosystem: Environmental > Aquatic > Marine > Oceanic ... | reverse complement strand
TCAATTTCGGCTCTTATAAAGTATTAAAATAACTGGATTATTATACTAGACCAAGTGGCAGGCGGCGAAATGATCTTCGCTCAATTCACGCCATTGGGGAACTTCTTTACGGCAGCGGTCTTCAGCCATGGGACAGCGCGTATGAAATTTACAACCGGGGGGAGGGTTGGCCGGGCTGGGGATTTCGCCTTCTAATTTTTGGGCATTACCACGATCATCCGGATCGAGAGAAGGAATTGCGGAAAGCAGCGCCTTAGTGTACGGATGGCTGGGGTTGTCAAACAACTTTCGGGTAGGTGCCGATTCAACCAGCGTTCCAAGGTACATTACGGCAACATGGTCACAGATATGGGCCACAACACTAAGGTCGTGGCTGATAAACAAAAAAGTCAAACCAAGTTGATTTTGCAGGGACTGCAACAGATTCAGAATATCCGCCTGTATCGAAACATCAAGTGCAGCAACACTTTCATCAGCAACCACGAAGTTCGGATTACAGACTAAAGTTCTGGCAATCGAGATGCGTTGTCTTTGTCCTCCGGAAAAAGCGTGAGGGAAACGGCGCAGGTGTTCCAGATTTAATCGGCATTTCGCTGCAATATCCCGCACCCTTTCATCTGTTTCTTCACGCGTTTGAGTCAATCCCATAACCTCCAGCGGTTCTGCGATTATATCACGGACAGTCATGCGCGGACTGAGTGCGGCATAAGGATCCTGAAAAATCAATTGAGCCAGCTTGCGGTAGTTCTTTAGTTCCTTTTTTGCCAGGCTGCCTACATCATAATTTACATCACTGTCATCAAAAGTTATCTCTCCTGAACTAATGGGGACCGCTCTCAGGATTGCTCTTCCAAGAGTAGTTTTGCCTGACCCGGATTCTCCCACCAGTCCGTAGAACTGTCCGGGCATGATGTCGAGTGAGACATCATTGACCGCACGCAGCATAGGTGGTTTTCCGAAAAGAGTACGCCCGAGCGGAAATTCTACATTCAGCGTATTGATACGAATGAGCGGCTTTTCAGTCATGCGGCCCTTCCTGTAGAGTCCACAGCAAAACATGAAGCTGAATGATCTTGCCCAACATTTGTGTGTTGCGGTACGGAAGAGTTGCAACGGTCAGCCAAAACTTCCGGACAACGGGTGTGAAAAACGCATCCCGGTGGACGTTCCAGAGGACTGGGAATGTCGCCAGGAATTGGAGTTAATGGTTCATCAAGAGCATCAAGTTTGGGCAGAGCGTGCAGCAATCCTTTAGTATAAGGATGCGAGGGAGAATGCAGCACTTCCCGCACAGGACCGCTTTCGACTATGCGTCCAAGGTACATCACTGCGACTCGGTCTGCAACTTGGGCAATGACGCCCAGATCGTGGGTGATAAAAAGAATTGCCATTCCAAATTCCTTGACCAGATCTTTCATCAGATCCAGAACCTGTGCTTGTATTGTCACATCAAGCGCAGTAGTCGGTTCATCCGCAATCAGCACTTTCGGTTTGGTCGAAAGCGCCATCGCGATCATCGCTCTTTGCCGCATACCTCCGGACAATTCAAAAGCATACTGATGAAAACGCTTACCGGCATCAGATATTCCAACCCGTTCCAGCATTTCAACAGATAGTGCGGCAGATTCCTTCTTTGACATTGAAGTATGAATCATTAATTGCTCAACCATCTGTGCACCAATCGTAATTGCAGGTGCGAAACTTGCCATCGGTTCCTGAAAGATCATCGAAATTGCGCCTCCGCGCACAACAACCAATTCGCGGGGACTCTTAAGTGAAAGAACATCCACTCCCCCATTTTTCAGTTCCAGCTTGATACTGCTTTCGGGACTGTATACTGAGTTGGAAGGATTAAGCTGCATTAACGCCTTTGCCGTGACCGATTTCCCCGAACCTGATTCACCAACCAGACCCAGAACCTCACCTGCGTTTATTTCAAACGAAGCGTTTTCAACAGCTGTAATGAGCCCCTCATCAGTCCTGAATTGCAGATTAAGATTGTCGACTTTCAGCAGGCTCATTTCTTCACGTGTGAATAAGGATCAGACGCATCGCGCAAACCGTCACCGACAAAGACGAAAGCCAGTACAAAGGCAATGAAAAAAACAACTGGAATAAAGTACCACTGGTAATTGAGCAAAACATCAGCTTTAGAAACATTCTGCATCAGCGCCCCTAGTGAATTGACTGGATCAACCAGGCCAAGACCGATGAAACTGAGCGCAGTTTCCGAGCGTACCATGTATGGAAAAGTAATCATCAAATCCACAATGATGTAACTGGTGAAACTTGGCAGCAAATGTTTCCGGATGATATGCCCCGATGAAGCTCCGCAAAGTTGAGCCGCCAACACATATTCCTGACTGCGTTCACTCAACAGATGAGTCCGGATACGTCGCGCCAGTGTGGGCCAGCCGATCAGTCCGAGAATCGAGGCTATGAAAAAGAATCTCGTCTCGGCACTCCATTCATCCGGCATGAATGCTGCTAGTGCCATGAATAACGGAATCGGCGGGATTGTCCGGACTGCATCTGTAATCATTTGCAGTACCTGATCAATCCAACCACCAAAATATCCGGCAATTCCGCCGATCACCAACGCCAGCACAAAAGCAATAAATACTCCCAAAGATCCTACTGCGAGGGAGGTGTAGATAGCGTGGAGCGTGCGTGAATAAATATCCTTTCCGCTGCCGTCTGTACCAAAGAGGTGGATGCCTCCCCTGTCTGTACCAAAAAGGTGTGTCTTAAAAGTTAAAGCCTGAAGATCTACATCAAATATTTCGCCCGGTAAATCCCAACTCAGGTTGATAAAACTATACTCCCAGTCTTCGACGAAAAATTTCAAGTAGTAACGCTCTTCACGGTCAACAGTGATTACCCAGCGGAAATTTGTTTTCATTGAACGTTCTCGTTTCGTACCATAAATAAATGGACGTACAGAGAAACCGTTCTCATCCCAAAATTTAGGAATCTGCGGGGGGCCGTTTTCGTACTGCTTGTCACGCCCGGCCATGGTTGGAGCATACGGTGAAAGGAAAGGAGCAAAGAGTCCGGTTAAAATCATTATTGTAAGGGCCCAGCCCGCAACCATTGCAGTACGGTTACTCTTGAAACGTGCCCGGATCAACTGCCCCTGTGAAGCTGTGAAGTAGCTTTCCTTCAGTTTTTGACTCGTACCAATCGGTTTGGCTTTTGTAAAAAGTTCCATAAGCTTAACCGACAAGCCCTTGTCTGACACGTGGATCCATCAGTGCAAGCATGATATCAGTGACGAAGTTTACTAGTACAATACTTGCTGTCAACAGGAAAATGATGGCACCTGCAAGTTGTTGATCATTAGATCGAGCCAGCGCTTCAATCAGCAATGCACCTGCCTCGGTAAGCGTTAGAATCAGTGCGACCACGGGCAAATCATTGAAAATGCGATTGAGGTCGAAACCGAGTGAATTTATAACTGGACCCAGAGAGTGTCTCGCTGGATAACGCCAAAGCAGAGACCGCCCGAATATGCCGCGGGCAGAGGCAGCGGTGACATAGAGTTTTCCTATTTCATCGAGCATTAGAGCTCGAACCGTCTGCATGGCAAAGGCTGTAGCAGACCAACCGAGAATAAAAATTGGCAACCAGGCTCTGGACATAAAATCCATAAATTTTGCGTAAGACCACGCGGCATCACGGAACTCCTTGGAAAATAGACCCGTCAAAGAATCTCCAAATAGTACTGTAGAAGTAAGCATAATAATCAACGCCAAGAGGAAATTCGGCAAGGCAAGGCCAAGGTAACTGATAAAACGGAGTGCGTTGTTAGCAAATGGATTTCTGGTAGATGCTGAATAAATACCAACAGGAATAGCTATAATATAGGAGACGATCAATGCCGAAAGCGCAAGTCCTAAACTGATCCAGAATTTATCACTAAGCAACTGGTTGATATTTAGTCTCAGGATACAACTGTCTCCGAACTCACCCTTGAAAAACACGCGACCAACCCAAGCACCCCAACGGATGACAAAAGGTTTGTCGAGTCCAAGACGGCGTTCTTCAGCCTGGATGTCTTCAATCGTGATTACCTGACCCTGAGTGTTCTTGAAGGCAATGTAGCGTTCTGCGCAATTACCCGGTACCAGTTCCATCAGCGAAAAAACAATCAGCGAGACTGAAAGTAATGTGAACATTGACATCAATGCCCGCACCATAGTGAACTGTAAGAACTTTAGCATTTTAGTGAATTAAAACCTGGTAAAGACTGAAAATACTCGACTTTATTTTGACAAGATTATGTTTTTATTGACTTGATGAGCCGAACATATAGGGCATGGACATTAAACAAGAAAGGCACCGGATGTAACTTTGTTTATTTAAAGTCAAATTAAAAAGGCTGGAGGCTTAATTCCCCCCCAGCCCTTTCGTTAATATAATAATCGGGTAAAAGATTATTACTCGTCGAGATACCACTGGGTTCCACGATACGGATAAGTCCGGTAGTACTCATATGAATGCGTCTTGAACTCGGTGAAGTTCTTGAGCGCATTGCGATGAAAAATCGGTGCCGGTGCTTGGGCAATACCGATTTTCAACAGATTGGTCACTAAGTTTTTCACCATTCGTTCTCCAAGTTCTTCAAACCTTGGAGAGCCGATTGATGTGGATTGAAACTCGGTGACATCCTCTATCAACTGCATAACATAAGCCGGAGGCTTAACGCCTTTGCTTCCGTTCGAATCAACATATTCTGCCCACAGCATACCTGTACGGTGACCAAAATAGTTTTCGAAAGGCGGTACCCAGAGTTCATTGTTACCCAAAACAATGGCCAGCGGTTGGCTGGAACGCCACATACCGACATCTAGTTGGTTTGAGGACTGAGCCGAACGATATTCGTCCGGAGTCACCTCTTTAACAGTGGTTTTGATGCCGACCTCTGCCCAATTCTGACCTACCATTTCCACTACCTGTCCGGGCATACCCTGAGTGGAGAACTGCATATTTATAACGAGTTTTTTGCCGTTAGGCAGTTCCCGAAAACCGTCTCCGTCGGTATCATTCATGCCAATCTCGTCAAGTAGCCTGTTCGCCATGCCGGGATCATACTGGATCATGTGGCTTTCCCACTTCTTGTTCACAAAACCAGGGGTCGGTGAAAAACCAATGTACTGCTTGGGGGTTCCCTGACCAAAGAAAGCAACTTCGTTGATCTCTTCACGGTTCATGGCAACGGACATTGCTTGACGGAAACGCAAATCACCAAAGACTTTACGTTTGCCAAGATCAGCAGATGTCACGTTAAAGGAAATGTTCGGAAGAGTAATCTCAGGTCGCAGGTGGATCGTATAATCACCTTTTTCCTGATTCTCGAGCAGGATTGGTGCCGACGGAAGTTGAAGGGATTGCGATTTGTAATCCGCTTCAGCATTGACTAGTTTAAGGATACGTACCTCGTTATCGTTGGCATAGATTTCATCCTGTTCACTGATGTAAGGCAACTGATTACCCTGCGTGTCAACGATGTGGAAGTATGGATTGGCGACAAGATGCCGACCTTCTGTAGTATCCGTGATGTAGATGTGACTTTCCAGTGTCGGAATAACATCAGCCGGAAGCTTTGCTACCTTGTCCGGAGAATTCAGTAAAGGCGATGGAGTGTCGGTCCAGTCTGAATTACCAAAGTAGGCCTTGATCACTGCAAGACCATTCTCAAATCCGGCTTTTTGCGCATTCTTGTCAGCGTTTGCACTAAGTTCAGGATGATATGGTGCGAGGAAGTGCTTTGGCTGAAAACCCTGTGCGAATGAAAACGCAAAGTGAGCCAACAATCCCGGCTTTGGCGCAGGCAAGTTGAAGACGACTGTCTGCGGATTAACCACATCGACGGTCATGCGTTTGCCGCCAACAAGCACGTAATCCTTGGGTTTCTCCATAATAAGTGGAGACAACGCGAGGTGGTCGTACCAGAACTTTACATCCTCTGCGGTAAACGGTGCACCATCAGACCATCTGTGGCCTTTGCGTAGGTAGAAGGTCAATTGCGTGAAATCGCTGTTCCACTTCCAACCCTTGGCGATGTTCGGGACGATGGTCTGCAGATCGTCAGAGAAACGTACAAGATTGACGTGACGCACGGACAGGAAGTCTGATGTTCCGGCCTCTGTGGCGTTTGACAATACGTCCAGCGTACCGCCGTATTTTCCAATCGAATCGTACGGTGCGTAGACCAAAGGCTCAGAAGGAAGCCGATCTGCTACCGAAGGAACAGAACTGGGATTCCCACGGATTTTTCCATTTAATTTGGCTATATCCGGATTCCCTTTGAAACTGAGTTTACAACCTGCAAGTTTCTCGAACTCGGCGAGTTCATATTGCTGCGGAAATTGTCCGGATTTTACACCTTTCGAGTCCGCTACTGTGACAGCAGGACATCCTGCCAGAGTTACATTACTTCCGAAGATCATAAGAAGTCCAGCAATCACAAGACTTCCCCCCGAAAATAATCTGCCCAATATTCTAGAATAACGCATTTGGATCTCCATTAATGCTATTGCCAGAGATTTTTCCACATTTTATCCGAAATCAGAATCCTGAATTGAATTTTGAATCGGTGTTCTGTCCCTGACTCTCAGAACAAAAAGTTTAACAATAAATAAATATTGCCCCTGTTAAAAACAAAAACCGTTTCATTTCAAGCAAAGAGAAAAATCCCGGTTGTATATCATAATCAGGAGAGACAGTTTGCTTGCAAACAATCTACGGTTATGGCTACCGCCATGTCCAATGAGTTCTCTGGATGTGTCTTTAACAATACGGTTTGATGTTTTTAAAAGAAATCGGATTCTAGCATTTAACATACTCATGTCAAGTCATTTGTTGTCAAAATTTTTTATTGTTCCAGAATGCACAAAATCTCTTCTACAATCCGTGCCGTTCCCGATTTTGCAGGCTCATTAAGATTCGCTGGCAAAGCAAATACCAGCTTGTTCTGCAACATCATTAAACTGAAAAAGCAACTGAAAAGCGAATCATGCGCTGCGGAACAATTTAGTCATCACAAACTCACGGTGTCCAAGTGCCTCAGCGCAGGTGTATCGGCCATTCGCGGTACGCACAGTTATGTTAACCAGTTCATCTCCGGCTTGATCGAGGTTTAATTCGCGCTTTAGAATTCCGGAGACATCAAGGTCAATATGCTCACCCATAGTCGCAGCAGTATTAGGATTTGCGCTAAGTTTTATCACTGGTTCGATAGGATTACCGATCACATTCCCCTGTCCGGTTGGGAAGAGATGCACAGTAAAACCGGCTGCGGCCTGAAGTGTAACACACTCCGCTGCTGCGGAAGAAGTGTCCATGAAATATAATCCAGGGCCTTTTGTCGGTTCTTCTGCGGGTTCAAGCACATCAATAAAATTGGTCTCGTGTCCTATCTTCTGAAAATTACCGAATGCTTTTTCTTCAATCGTTGTTAAACCACCGGCGATATTCCCTTTTGTGGGTTGTGACTCAGAAAGATCATTAGTCTTATTTTCAAGAATAAAGTCATTGTAATCATTCCATGTTTTGAGAAACTTTTCTTTGGCTTCATCGTTTGCAGCACGTGTGGCACAAACCTGTTCGGCACCGGTTAGTTCTGAAGTTTCACCAAAGCAGAGGTGCACACCAAGAGGATCCAGTTTGTCCATCAAACTCCCAACCGTGGGATTAGATCCTAATCCGGAAGTTGTGTCTGATTCTCCACATTTTACAGAAATCCAAAGGTCAGAAAGCGGACACTGTTCTCGCTGAAGTTCGGTTGCCCACTGGACGTATTCCTGAGCCTTGCGGGATGCTTCGGCGACAGTAGCAATATCACCGCGGCCTTCAATGCTGAATCCGGTAACAGGTTTCCCAGTAGCGGCAATACCATCCACAACACGCTGAGTCCATCCTGGTTCGATTCCAATAACAACTACTGCAGCAACATTAGGGTTGCGCCCCGTACCGATGATCGTGCGGAAAAACAAATCCAGATCTGCACCAAACTGCAAACGTCCATAGCTGTGCGGAATAGCCAGTGTACCTTTGATATTGTGTCCCACCATTTCAGCAGAGGCATTTGATATGTCGTCTACCGGCAGAATGACTACGTGATTACGAACACCTACTCTTCCGTTTTCGCGACGGTATCCATAAAAAGAATGAGGCCATTTTTCCATTACCACCTCTTTGTCTTTACGTTATGGACATGAACATAACCCCCTTTGGGAATGTCCTCAACAGCACGTCCAATATCATGACCATACTTGACAATAGTATCTTCAATCTTGATATCAGTAAGCGCTAGCTTATGTCCCAGGGGTACCTCTGTAAGTGCCTTAATACTGACTGTTTGGTCAGTCTCCATAATCCAACCGGAAACTTCCTGTCCCGCCAAAACTTTCTCAACCACCACAACTCCTACTGTGTCGATAGTCTCATGTGCAATAAAATGTGTAGTCATTCGTTTTCTTTCTGATTTAGGTTATAACTTTAAGTTTAATATTAAAAACCTAGTTTGAATTCTTAACAGAGTCAACAGATTTGTTAGTTTGCGACACTTTTCTGGTACTGCAAAAGTTTCCAGATTTTTTGAGGATGGGCAGGCATATCAAATTGACGCACACCATGTTCCCAGAGTGCATCTAAAACTGCATTGGCGATTGCCGGAATTGAGCCTACCACACCAATTTCACCAACGCCTTTTGCACCAAGAGCATTGGTTTTGCAGGGTGCGTCTGTGTAGATATTTGTCTTAAAAGACGGCAAATCATCAGCCCGCGGCATTGCATAATCCATGAAAGAGCCGGTCAGCAACTGGCCTGCTGAGTCATACTCCGAGTGTTCGAGCAGTGCCTGCCCTGCACCCTGCGCAATCCCACCGTGTAGTTGTCCTTCAACAATCATGGGATTGATCGGATTACCAGTATCATCAACAGAACAGTGACTGACCAAACTCACGCTTCCAGTTTCCGGATCAATTTCCACTTCCGCAATATGACAGCCATTTGGCCAGCTGCGTCCCTCCACTTCCTTTTCCGTTTCTGTTGAAAAACTGTGTTCAGTCTGTCTTGCGGCTAATTCAAAAAGCCCAATTCCGATTGAAGTACCTACTACCTCAAAACGACCCTCATTGTAACGCATATCAACAACAGCAGCTTCGAGTTCTGCAGCCGCGAGTTGTTTCCCTTTTGCCAGAAATTCCTGCGATCCCGCCAGTAAAACGCTTCCACCAACAAACAATGAACGTGAACCGAAACTGCCCAGTCCTTTTACTCTGGCACTGTCTCCCTGCACCACACTGATTGCATCAATTGGAATTTCCAGTTGACTGGAAAGCAGTTGACTGAAAACTGTTTCCAATCCCTGCCCCATTGCCTGTGTTCCAGAGAAAAGGCTAACTGTTCCGTCTGCTCCGGCTTCAATCCGAACTGTTTCGACTAATTCTCCTCCCGTCCATTCAATGTAACAGGCCAACCCGCGTCCCCGCAACAGGCCGCATTTTTCTGATGCCGCTTTTCTTTTTCCAAAACCGTCCCAGTCCATTTTGCTGACGGCACTCTGCATTACCTGATGAAAGTTACCACTGTCAAAAACTTCACCCAGCTGTGTTGTATAGGGCATACTTTCGCATCGGATCATATTTTTTACCCGTAAAGTAACCGGACTAATACCCATTTCACGAGCGGCCAAATCCATCAAACGTTCCAGCTGATAAATTCCTTCGGGCCTTCCAGCACCACGGTATGCACCAATTGGTGCGGTATTTGTGAGTACACAGCGAGTTTCAATAAACACAGCGGGAATATGATAGACCGAGCTGACTACCTTGGGCATAATTCCGAGTGGAATCAACAGTGCCGGATTATTCAGATAAGCACCGGAATTGGCGAGTGTGCTTAACCTCAATGCTAATATTTTACCACTTGAATCGAAGGCCAATTCCGCACAATTCCTTTGGTCACGCCCGTGCACAGAAGCCTGAAATTCTTCACTGCGTGTTGCAGTCCATTTGACTGTACGCTTTAATTTTTTTGCCGCGTATACAACCAGAACATCTTCCGGATAAACGGCCACTTTTGTGCCAAATCCTCCGCCTATATCCCGTACAATAATTCTCAACTTTTCTGCTTCAAGTTGAAAAACACCGCACAAAACAGCCTGTAGCCGGGAAAGACTTTGATGCATTGCATGCAGTACCAGATTCCCACTTTTTGGCTCAATTTCACAAAGCAGAGCCCGTGGTTCCAGCGGGCTGCCCACCACACGGTTATTAACTAGATTCATCTTTGTCACATGAGATGCTTTTGCAAAAGCCTTTTCAACTTTTTCGGCATCACCTTCAGTTTGCGCTGCAGCAATATTGTCCGGAAGCTCATCACACAAACGAGGTGCATCCGGAGAAATTGCTTGCTGTAAATCAGTGACTGCCTCTAATTCTTCGTATTCAATCTCGAGACATTGTCCTCCTTCCAGCGCAGCTGCCGCAGACTCCGCAATCACAATTGCAACTGGTTGTCCCAAAAAACGTACAACCCCCTGAGCCAATGCGTGGTAAGGCTCAGAAAGCGCAGGTAGCCCGCCAGGCCGTTTGTATGGCAAGGTCATCGGGATTGGAAGAACTCCATCCTGAATTAAATCCTCACCAGTGAAGATTGCAAGCACCCCAGGCAGTTGGCACGCAGATTCTGGCTGAATATTTAATATTTTAGCATGCCCAAGATAAGAGCGCACCACGTGCAAATAAACCTGTCCTTCAAAATTCAGGTTATCAACATATCTGCCCTGCCCACGGAGAAAACGTTCATCTTCAAGTCGTAGCACGGATTGCCCACTTTTTACTGTTTTTGAATTCATTCTAGTTTTATGCTTTCATCTTATTAGTTGTTTTTATTTTAAATTAGCTGTCTGCTGAATAATCTGGTGTTGCCATTTCAAAGGAAACAACCACGCCGATAAACAGTCTCTGAAAATTCTTTGCCTTAGCGGATTGTTGATTCAGGCGCGGGAAGAATTACCGATTTTTTACTAAACCAGTTTTATTATCAATTTGAAAATATCAGTTTGCCCTACTGACCTTGCTTTTAGGAGAACGACCAAAAAACTCACTGATGAACCGGCCTGTTTCAATCAATTTTTCGAGCTCAACTCCGGTTTCTATTCCCATTCCATTTAACATGAACACCACGTCTTCGGTTGCTACATTCCCGCTCGCACCATGCGCATATGGACAGCCTCCCAAACCGGCAACAGATGAATCTATAACAGATACACCAAGTTCCAGACAGGCGTAAATATTTGCCAATGCCTGTCCTCGAGTGTCATGAAAGTGCAGGGCAAGTTTTGAGACAGGCACTTTTTCCGTGACAGCTTCTACCATTTTTTTGGCCTGCAGCGGTGTACCAATACCGATAGTATCGCCAAGAGAAATTTCGTAGCAGCCCATTTCAGACATTTGTTCCGCTAAATTTACCACATCCGCAAGAGGAATCGCACCCTGATAGGGACAACCGAGAACACAGGAAATATAACCACGGACACGGATTCCATTTTTTTGTGCAGCCGCAATTATCGGGCGGAAGCGTTCAACTGATTCCGCTATGGAACAATTAATATTTTTTTGAGAAAATACTTCAGAGGCTGCACCAAACACAGCTACATCAGTAGC
>Ga0208521_1001517_pt1 | contig 11694 bp, 12 predicted proteins | sample ETNtaG_24_FD_185754 | JGI IMG/M metagenome (GOLD analysis project Ga0208521, IMG submission 185754) | Marine microbial and viral communities from oxygen minimum zone, Eastern Pacific Ocean - ETNP201306SV47 (SPAdes) (version 2) | ecosystem: Environmental > Aquatic > Marine > Oceanic ... | reverse complement strand
AAACTTATCATTTTATTTCATTCTTAATTGCAAGTAATATTTTTGGTGAAATTTTTAATTTTTTCTTACCAATTTCTCGTTTATCATCTGGAATTTCTTCTTCCAAAGACATATTTAAATCCCAAGGGCCCCAATGGTGATTTTTTGCCATTTTAAGCAAACTGTTTTCTGCATTATATTCAACATAAGAACCTCGTTCTTTTGGATCAATGCCTCCCTGATCAAAATAATTTTCTTTACGCATCATAACCTTATTGCCATTACTATTATCAAACACGATATCACCCAATATATTAAATGCATGGCCAAACCTACGTCCTTCTAATTCTCCTTCTCCACGAACAAATGCGTGAACCAATTTATAGCCAGCCCTTTCCATCTGAGGATCAAGTTTAAGCATGGACCTTCCTGCAACCTCAAAACAATCGCCCAATTTTGCTTCTGTGATATGTTGTTTAAAAGTTTCCATCTTATACACCACTTAGTTCCGAATCCTCTTATAATAACGGTCGAGTTCCGCCCAGGTCCAGGCTCTCTTTGGGTCTGGTTGACCTACTGGAACTCCCTCATCTAAACGCTGTTTCGTGTTTACTAGGGCCTTAAAATTGGTGAATATTTTTATACTCATATCTCTTATTTATACTTTTAACTTCGGGTTGTTCGTTTTGAATTCTTTCTTACGCATTATAGTCTTGGAAATGAAGAAAATTATTGTTAATATTTATGCAAAACCCAGTTCTTGAAGTCTTGCTATTGTTTTCTTTACACTGGTATGGTGAATGCCAATCCCACCGTTCGCTTCCCATTCTCTAATATTTTCCAGGTAATCATCCACCAGAATGTTTGGGGTTTGTGTTCTTCCATCCCTTGCAAATTTTTGTTTATCTGATCTCTTGACCAGATTAATTCTACCTCTAGGTAGACTCCCAACGTTCTTCTTTAACCAATCCTCTTTTCCTTTTGATGAATTGGGTTCAGGGATTGCATACGCAGACATTATGCTAGGAGCATAAGGTTTCAGAAATTTCCAAAGTGCCTTTGCTCCCGGCATCCATTCCAAATCTCTCCAAAAATTAGGAGTATCTGATATCTTCTCCCACCTAGCAGGGTTTGGTACATCTTCTAATTGCTTACCATGCACCTTGATCACACCTTTTTCAAAATTGACCAGAACTCCATCCATGTCCAAATATACGTGAGGAATTTCTGCTTCTGTGATATGTTGTTTATTGGTTATTTCTTCTTCAAGATAATCTGTGAATGGAGTATTTTTCTCGTGATTCACTGAATTGTATCTTGTTTCTCTATCGAATACTTTCTTTAATTCCCCTATGGATACACCCACAAGCTCAGATGTTATCTCAAGGGCACGGCCTTTCGGATTCAGTACCAGCAAGCCAGGTAGGGTATATGCTTTCGGATTATCATCATATTCCTTTACAAGTCTTTTATATATTTTCATTGCTTCTGCATACTTGTTCTGATGAACATATCGCTTAAAAGCGTGTACTAGTTTTTTTGGTAAAATAATATCTCTCCACTTCGCCTGCCTCCAGGGGCCTTTATGATGTCGGCCTATTTTTAATTCGTCTACTTCACCTGGTGTCCATTCTTTATATCTCTTTGTAGTTTCTGGTCTTCCGAATTCAAGACATTCTTCTTTAAGACCCATTGCACTACGTACTGCATCATACATCTCTCTAGCATCTTTTACGGATGCCATAGATGGAACTCCCTTCTTATAAAAATCAAAGTCTCCATCTTCAGCGGCCTTTCTCATAAGAGAGGCACTCATTGCATTTGATTTTCCTCTGGCGACACCCGCCTGGATGACTTCAAAGTGGTCAAATTCGTATGACTTCTTCTTGTCTTTATGCTTGATATATGGTCGAATGTTTTTCTCAAATGCCGCAACTCTGTCGGAACCGACTACCATCGTTACATTCTTATATCCATTGTCAGACAGCCATTTCAGAGCATCAAAGGCCGTTATAATTTTCTTGTCTTTGACAATCATCTTACCCCAAAACGCTTTCAAATACTTCGTCTTATCGTTATAAGACAGTGGATTCTTTTTCTTATCTTGAGCCTGACTGGTGAATATCATCGGAGTTCCACCCTTAGATTTCGCTTGTTTGATAATGTCATTAATCGCTATCTCGTGACCAGACGTGATAGGATTAAAACGACCAAACGTAAATACGACTGGCTTCGCTTTCGCTTCCTTTAAATATTCTGTATATCTTATCATTTCTGACCTTAGTGTTCTCATTTTTAATTCTTTACTTACCCCCAACTCTTAATTGCGTTGAAATTGTTTCTGCTAAACTCTAATCTGTTAACTAATTTAATCGCTTTATTACTCATATGGTCTACAGCAACAAATCCTTCTGGACCAGTTACTTGATATCCATCTTTAGTTTTCATAAATGCAGGAATGCTATTGACTTGTTCCATTTTCTTAACAAGTAACAATTTAAGTTCAGCAACAACATCGTGCCATTCTAATGCCCAAGCAAGAGTACCACCAATCTTTCTGTCTGAGTTTAATGTGTTTATTATAGCATCGACTTCGGCTTGTTTTTTTGCTTTTCCCTTTGCTGATTTTAATTTATCTACCATAGGCTTATATCTTGCTCTTGTAAAATCAATGAATCCAGCAAGTGCTTTCTGTTTATTTCCACCGAACTTTTTGCCTTGACTAACAAGTGAGTTGATATAGATTTTTAGATTGTATGCGATATCAGTTTTGCCAAATAACACTTTCATACCCTTCTTGTCTAAGCGTTTAAGAAATGCTCGGGCCGCGGCAATACGTTTCTGCACGTCCTCCAGTTCAGTCTGTGTAAGCGTGGCAGTACCAGATACGTCATTAAAATCAGTATCTCCAGCCCATACGTCTTTAGTCTTTGCTAGAGATGGAACATTTACAGAAAATTTTGCGGATAAGTCTGCTATGGTGTCGCCCGTGTACGATGTGTGCCAGATAACTCCGACTTTGGCGGCGAGTATTTTCTTTGCAAGTGGTTGGTCTGTAGGTACTGCATATGTAATTGTATTTGGTGTGAAGGTGACCATAGACTCTCCATCGATAGTTTCTTTCGCTAAGTCTGATGGAATAAACATAAAGTCGCCTTGCCAAATGCCTGGAATTTTTAGTTTTGGAAATTCTTTTAAGGCAATTTTCATCTTGTCTACTAGAGAGGCCGCGTGTCCGTGATTCTTGTCGATATCAGCGGGCGTGTAATTAATTTTTGGAGTCTTGTTGAATAAGGCTTTAGTAGCCACAAAGAACTTTCCATTTTCTGGATTGGTTCCAGCAATAATCGATGGCGCACCATCCACTTTACTCTGTATATTAATGCCCTTTTTAGCATTGCCTTGAAGAGAGTCAACAATTTCTTCTAGCATACGGAGTGCTTCAATTCCACCGGCATAGCCAGCATTAAAGATAGCATCTTCCAAATGCTCTAAATGTTTGAGTTTTTCTTCCTGAAGATACCGCCCTACATTAGTAGGTTCTTTTACGTATGTACTAAATTTTTTCATTATTTTTTCAACTTCATTTTAAAGCCAAGTTTGTTGCCAGAAGAGTACCCCGGCCATCCGAATTGAAAATCAGCATCTTTGAAATGGTTACTTGCGAAGGTCATTTTATTGGTCAGGACATTTACATTCATTTGTATTAGTGTAACTTGTCTGGCCACATTTATCAATGATTTTTTAATCGCTTTATCTTTATTTAATATCTTGTATATTGTCTCTCCTAGTGGAGATAGAACAAATCTTTTTAAGTCTCTCCCTTCAAGAGTTTTTTTGCCCGGCATTGAATATTTCTTATGCCAGCCCTTTAACTTATTTGCTAGTTTTTTATTATCGTACTTTTTACACCAGAGGTCAACAGATTCTAAAGTGATTCGGTCTACGCTCATACCCATTATCTTCGCAAGGTCTTTAATAACTTTAGTATTAAGATATTGATGTAACATAATCATTTGTTCTTTGGCGCTGAAATTACCAACTATATTGAATACTTGTAGAGCCTTCTCTTTGGAATGGTCGGCGTTTGCTGTTTTGGCACGATTTTTAATAGCATCAATGATGTTTTGGACAGTAACTTTACCACCACCGCCAGACTTAACTGAAATGGGATATTGTATTCCCATACGGACTCCATAAAAATCAATTAGTTTTTCATTACTTGCTGTAGGGAAAAATGATTCTCTAAATCTAAGTGCGGACATTGCCCAAACGGCGGAAAGGATTTCTCCGAAATCTGCTGATACTTTGGCTAAATCCTTCTTTGAAAATTCAAGTTTATCCAATGATATTGATGTACTCTTTGTATTTGCCAACTTTAACAGTTTAATTAATTCTTCTGCTGTGTTTCCTTCGGGGTACTTGGCTTTTAACGCGGCACTCGTTAACTTTATGAGAGTTTTACTATCTACTGTTTGCCCTGCCAAGCCAAGAGTGTCTGGAGTTAAGTCTTTGTTTGCGAATATCTGACCCCCGGATGAGGTCTGAGAAATTTCGGAATTCACCCAATAGAGTGATGTGCCCTTCGGAATCTCACCATCGTCTAAATCGGTAGATGCTGTAAGCGTATAGGTAGGATATTTATCACTAACTACGATATCGGCATCTTTTACTTTAAGCCCCATACCAAGAAAAAACGCAGAGAAAGCCGTCCCATCGCCCTTCATTGCGAAACGGATGTGATAATCTCCCCTACCAGAACCAATAGTTTTAATGCCTTGGTCTTTTACTGCTTTGTTGACTAGAGATTTTAGTGCTTTGGTTTCACTGGTGACTGCTTCAGATAGACGAACAAATGTACTAAATTTTTTCATAATGGGCCTTAATGTAATACTACATCTTATTACATATTTATAAGAATCAGACACTACATCTTAAAGTCTTTGAAGGCCTTCTTCTTGTTTGCACTGGAAAACATCGACTCTGCTTCCTCATATGAGCGCGGCCCACTAGTCACGGAAGTCGTTCCAATGATGTCCTCTTGGGCAGATTGTTCAGCATCATACCACTTCATCTTCGGTTTGTCTATACCAATCACAAATCGTCTATTGATAGCAATATCACCGTGACGATTTTTCAATTGTTTCACCATCACCTGATTCAGTTCCTCTAATTCCTCTGTTTGAATAAGAGCAAGAAAGAGGTCAGCAGTTGCTGGTAGACCGAAGGATTCTGATGTATCTTCCAGACCGACATCTGAATTGCCGAAACCAGAACGTGTGGTCTGTGTTGCGGACCAAATTGGCACGTTGTATTCAACTGCTAGACCTCGGAGTTCTTCTGCTATCGCCTTGACGTATGTATAAGAGTTAACAGATTGAGAACCTACGAGCCTCTGGGATGCACATATATTAAGATAATCGACATAGATAATGTCTGGTTTAAAATCTTTCTTTAGTGATAATTCGTTTAATAGATGCCTAATATGTCCTGTATGCGCCTGTGATGTGGGGAATTCCTTAATGATTATCTTCCCTTTGACTTTCTGTTTAAGTTGTTCCATCTTACGTTCATACATTACTTTGGTTAAATCTTTCAGACGATTCAACTCAATATCAAGGAGATTAGCATCGATTCTTTCAGCAATACGCTCCTCTGCCATCTCCATTGTAACGTATAGAACATTCTTTCCTATGGTCAAATTCGATGCGGCCATATGACACATTCCGATTGTCTTACCGACACCAGTACCAGCCATAAGAATATTTAATGATTTTCGTGTGACTCCACCTTGGGTAATCTTATTCAGGTATTCAATGTCAAACGGAATCTTCTCTTCTCGTGTATGATAGAATTCATATCGGTCATCGGAATCCTCTAGGAAATCGTGACCGATATGTGTATCGAATGTTACTGCTAGAGCATCGGACAATAATTCGGGTATCGCACCATCAGTTTTCTTCTTGTGCTTACCATCAATAATCTCAATCGACTCCATAATAGCATTATAGACTGCCTTGTCTTTACAGAATTTCTCTGTTTCATCAAGGAGCCATTGCTGATTATTGTCTATCTTTCCAAGAGATTTGATTAATGCGGACGCCTCATCATATATCGTTGAAGATAAATCTGGTCGTTCATCAACATTTATCTGAAGGGCTTCCCTAGACGGAACATCATTGTATTTTGAATAGAATTTTTGTATCTCGTGGAATACTGCTTTCTCTGTAGCATCGTGGAAATACTCTTCTTTCAGAAATACGATGGACTTTCTGGCGAACTCTTCATTGTGTAAGAGATTCGATAATATCGTGGCTTCTATATTCACGTATTTAACCTCTTCTCTGCATTTGCCATTTCTAACTTAATGGCTTTCGTTATCATATATTCTACCAATTTATAGACCTCCTCTTCATATTGAGATTTATCCAAAGGATTATCATCAATGAAATTATATCCAAACGATATTTTATCACAATCGTCTGATATTGTCAAGTCATATATGGCAAAGACTGTTGAATCTTTAGTCTTTACATAGAATACGTCTTCCTTATTCCGCATCGGCTACCTCATCAGCATCTATAGATTTAAGTAACCCAGTGCCAATGGCGTAGCGATTCTCTACATATTCTTTAAATTTAGGAGTATCAATAATAGATTCCCAGAATTCTTTGTTGTCTGTAGTAGTTACTCGTACTTTAATTTCTTCAACTTCGCCCGTTTCCATATCGACTTTTGAATACCAACCCATAGAAGGTTTGGTAACAAATCCACCCTCAAGAGCAACGTCTAGTAATCCTGACCATTTCTTAATACCACCTTCCCACGTCACGGAAATCGGAATCTTCGATTTCTCTTTAACAAATCTGGACTTCTCTACATTGATGATAAAATTGTAGCCTTGAATCTCTGTTCCCTTCTTGTCTTGTTGTCTGCCGATAATCCAGATATTATCTGCGGAGTAATATACTCCAGTACCACCAGAAACAACTGCTTTAGAGAACATCTCTTGTGTTTGGTAGGTATGATTAACTGCTACAAGAGGAACATCTCTTAATGTAAGATAGGGAGTTATCATCCTAAACAAAGACTTTAACTGTTTTGCTCGTGTCATATCTGCAACGGACTTTTCATTCTGTGCATCTTCGACTTCTTTCTTGGAAGCGAGGTTGCCAATAGAGTCTATCATAATATAGACCTTATCTTCAACTGCCAGTCCATCAAGTTGCTTGACTAGGTCAAATTTCAACTCTTCAATATTCTTAGTTGGAACGTGTAGAACTCTGTCAGTATCAATTTGCAAGGAACTGAAATAACTCTGCGGTGTGCCAAATTCTGAATCGTAGAAAAGACAAATTGCTTCTGGATACTTATCCATATAAGCCTTCATCATCAACAGTCCAAATGCTGTTTTGAAATGCTTTGATGGTCCCGCAAGAACTGTAAGACCATTCGTGAGTCCGCCGTTTAGTTTGCCACTTAATGCGACATTAACCATCGGTACGGATGTGGGGATTTCGTCTTTCTCTGTGAATAGAGAGGACTTAGTTAATTGTGTGGATTTGATAGAACCTGCCTTTCGCAGTTTTTCCATCAATCTTTTTTGTGCTACAATCGAATCACTCATTCATTTTCTCCATAATATCGTCAATTTTGTTACATATTATATACCTATTTACTGGTCTTGTCAAGTCTTTTTTATCGTATCACTGGATTATCTATCAATGCTTGTAAATCATATGGCTTCCTTAGATTTCCCCAACGTGTAAAGTAGATAATAGGGTACTTTGGAAACATCTTTAAAAATTCGGCAGTAGTATGTCCCAATTCCTCAGCGACTAGAGTATGGTCAGTCGGTACCGACCGCTTGCCAAATATTTCTCGGCCTGCAATTAGAGTATCTATTCGATGTGTGGTTGCCAGGAATCCATTAAACGACATTACTTCAGCGGCAATGGCCTCTGTCCAAATATCACCGACAATATATCCATCTTCGTCAAGGACATATTCGTTATCGCTTTCTATCGTTCCATATTTGGCCAGCTGAAGGGCGGCGGCAATGTTCTCTTGGAAGTTCGTTACGAACTGATCAAAAGTTTTTGCTCCGTCTTGGGCATTATTTGCTATTGCATCTAAATCTATTTTATTAGCCATATCTATTTCCTATCCAAAAAATGATTCAAGCGTACTCTTCTCTTCCCAATCCCAACCAACTGGTTGTAGAACTCCCTCTAATGGAGAGAGAAACGCTTTCTCAAATTGTGTATCGTAATCAACCCATCGTTCAACCTCGAACTCTGGTGGCATACCATCAAGAAAAGCAATTGCATTAGAATTGAATGGATTGGGTGTTTTCAAATATACGAATTTCAACTTCGCGCCATCTCCAATCTTCTCAACATTCTTTAATCCGTGCTTCTTCAACAAAGCATTATACACCTTGGCCGCGCGGGCGTGAATAGGCACCGACTTGTCGGCGTGTTCATACTTCGTAAAATCACTTAGCCCTCGTGGGAAAGCAATCTCTGGTATATCCAGATTAACAAATTCTTTCTTATATTTATGCACCAATTCTTGTAATTGACGTTCATTTCCTGTCAACATTATCTTAACTGCTTCTTTGAGTTTACCACGAACATTAGCAGGAGTTGACGATTTGACAATCTCCATACCCATAACCTTCATCTTAGGAGTCTTATATCGTACACCCTCAGAATCGTGGACGTTTAGGGCATATCGTTTCTTGGCGGTCCATACGGCCTTGTCGGCAATAACCTCTCTACCCATAAACATCTTGTTCTCTGTAGCATTAACATAATCTGCCAGTTCTTGGTAAGACTTGGCAATGTGTGGCTCAAATGCTTCTTTGGTCACTTTGTCAAGAGTATCAATAATCTTATTCTTATCATCAGACTTGATGAACTTATCGACAAACTTCCCTAATCGTAAATAGACCGAATCAGTATCAATAGCAACAACGTAATCATAATTCTTGGTCTCCAAATATTTGTTTAGATAATCATTCAGAGCAGTTTCAATCCAACGGATTGCTAGTTGACCACCAGTGGTAACCGCTTCAGCGTTTCGTATATCATAGTATCTGAACCATTGATTACCAAGGGCGCCATAGGCAGAGTTCAACTGAATCTTTTTGGCCATCTGAATGTTAAGATACTTAGAAATCTCGTTGCCGACATCATCGCCCTCTTCTTGTCTTTGTTGAGCGTTAAGCATCTTCTTCTTGTAAATTACTCGGTCAGCGTAAATCTTCTCCATCAATTCGGGTAGAAATCCACGTTTGTCTTTTCTATACATCGTTCCGTTAGGAGCAACTGCATATCCTTTCTTCTGAACATCTGAAAGGTCTACTTCTTTGCTCAATAACTTGTCCACACTCACATCAGAATTATGACCAGCGATGGTCTCTGGTGAAATGTTGTACTGCATAATCAAATGGGGATATAGTGAATTCAAGTCAAACGATACTACCCAATCGTGGAAGCCAGTGATAGGTTCTTTAACATAAGCGCCGGCAAAGGCATCTTTCTTTGAATGGTTAGATTTAGTCGGACATACTATATCCTGTTTTCTCAAATGGTCGTAAACAATCGCATCCCACATCTTAACGGTGCCGAATACGTCTACGAAATTAATCTTGGCATCATATGCCATTGTGATACCTAAATCGATTAGTTTTAACTTATCATCGATTCTTTGGACTAGTTCAACATCTTTGATGTTATAGTCAATAAACTTTTGGTGATTTGTGCGGGCGAGTTTAAATAGGGAGCCTGCTTCTTCATAAGAAATCTTTCTCTCTGCTAATTCGACAAATGCAATATGGTCGAGTCGAAACGATTCTTGATTAGCGTATGTAAACTTTTTGTAAAGTTGTAGGTAATCCATAGTAGACACGCCATAAATATCATAAGCAACAGATTCTTTGCCATACATACCTCTTACAATTCTTTCTTTGATCCAACCGAATGGGGATAACCGTTTAGTTTCTTTCTGACCAAACAGACGGGTCAAACGATTAATCAAATATGGAATGTCGAAACTCTCGATGTTCCATCCTGTTAAAATATGGGGTGGGGAATTTTGATACAAGTCTAGAAAATGCTTGAGCAAATTCTCTTCAGTGTCCATCTGGAAATATTCACATCGAATATCATCACGGTGATTTGTCCACTCATCAAGACCCCAAGTAAAATAGGTATCTTCGATAGAGTCATATACCGTGATTGCGTTAACAACGGATGTTGCTTGTTCTGGCGATGGGAATCCCTGTTCTGCTTCTACCTCAATGTCGAGGTTCCAGATACGAATTTTAGATACGTCATAATCGACATCACCTTTCCACTCTTTACAAGTATATTGCAGGGCGAAATTGTCATTGCCGTGAATTGAGAATCCATCAACTCCTTGATATTGCTTAATGAAATTTCGTGTCTCTTTGATGTTCCCGGGAGACATCTTATAAACTGGTCTATCGTCTAGGGTACGGTAAGGAGTTTCCCCCTTCTTGCCCTCAACGAAAATCGTTGGTTGAAAGTCCTCTCGTCTAATAAAATCGTTGCCCGTTTCAGCGTTGACGCCACGAACTAGAATTTTATTTCCAAGGGTACCGATATAGGTGTAAAATCTCACATTAATCAAGCAACTTATAAAGGATGACCAACTGTAATCCCACCATTATCAACGGTACGATTGTACGAATTAACTCCATCGTATGGTTGATATTGTCGAGTTTTCTCTCAAATTCTGTTTTGTTGTCTAATACTTTATTTATCATAATATATACATTATACTCTATTTACTCATCGTTGTCAATCACATTATGACCTTTACAGTACTCCTTCATACTATTTATCAATAAATATTCTTGACACTATCACAGAGGTTTAGTTTCTTTGCCTCTTTAGCAGACAACCAAACATCTTCTGGTGGCAATAAGTGTTGCCTTATCTTTTCTTCGGCTAACCCAGTGCATTTCTTATAGTGTTCTATCATTCTTGTAGTAGATAATTCAAACTCTTTTACTTGGGCAAACAATTCGTGTTCTTTACCCCACGACATCCAACTGTACTGGTGGGATAGAATAGAGGTATTTGGTGTGAGAACACGATGACCTGGTTCTCCCGCAATGAACATCATTAGACCACACGATGCAATCACCCCCAACCCAATAGTATGAATAGGAATCTTAGATGATTTCATTATATCAATCAGAGCAAACGCCTGAGGTACATCACCACCATTACTACAAATCATAAGCTTGAGATGAGGTTTCTTCTTTCTTTCCATATTTTGTTTTAGAATAAACTCAATAGCTTCCTTACAGGTCGTCTCATCTACATCATTCATAAACAAAAAAGTACCGAACTTGTACAAGTCCGCATCAGGTGGGGTTGAGGTATCGGGTTCATATATTTTTTTCGCCATTCACATTCTCCATAATATTTACAAATTTAACTGCGTCAATTACAACCAGCGGTTTGTGGTTGTTCTTTTTCATCACTACTATTGGTATGTATTTGCCATATTAAACTCTTGGATAGTGGACAAATGTTTTTATCATATACTTTGATTCAGTAATTGGTATCTCAGCAGAATGTGGATAGCCAAACCAGGTTGGAGCGATTGCTAGTCTACCTTTAACAGGTTTTACGGCAGTATCAATAGTGGCAAATTTTGTCTCACCCCCTTCTTCTA
>Ga0208521_1001516_pt1 | contig 11700 bp, 8 predicted proteins | sample ETNtaG_24_FD_185754 | JGI IMG/M metagenome (GOLD analysis project Ga0208521, IMG submission 185754) | Marine microbial and viral communities from oxygen minimum zone, Eastern Pacific Ocean - ETNP201306SV47 (SPAdes) (version 2) | ecosystem: Environmental > Aquatic > Marine > Oceanic ... | reverse complement strand
TACTCAAATTCGAAAATCCAGAAAACGGAGAACTGGATATTGCCAAACTAAGGCATGCCGTCAGGATCTGGACGATCGTCCTTGAAATCAGTGTGCTGATGGCTCAGTTTCCCAGCAGGAGGATTGCGGAACTGTCCTATCGTTTCCGAACCCTGGGACTTGGCTATGCGAACTTGGGCACCTACCTGATGGTCAATGGGATTCCATATGATTCCAAAGAGGCTCTTTCCATTTGTGGTTCAATTACTGCCATCATGCACATGACCTCTTATGCGACTTCTGCCGAGATGGCCCAAGAACTCGGTCCCTATGAAGGATTCCAAGAAAACCGTGAAACGATGATGCGTGTGATACGGAATCACCGAAGGGCTGTTTTCCGGGTCTCCGACAGTGAATATGAAAATCTCAGCATCACCCCGTTGGGCATCGACAGCCGTCACTGTCCTCCCGAACTACTGAAGGCCGCCCAGGAAGATGCGGACCGAGCCTTGAGTCTGGGTGAAAAACATGGATATCGAAATGCTCAGGTCACCGTCATTGCACCAACCGGTACGATTGGTCTGCTGATGGACTGTGACACCACCGGGATCGAGCCCGATTTTGCTCTGGTCAAGTTCAAGAAACTCGCTGGCGGAGGGTATTTCAAAATCATCAATGATTCAATCCCTCCTGCTTTGCAGCGTTTAGGCTATGCGGAGAACCACATCAATGAAATCGTAAATTATGTCAAAGGATACGGCCGACTTGAAGGAAGCCCTTGCATCAACAGTGAAGTTTTAAGAAATAAGGGTTTCACCGATGAAGTCCTGCAGAAAATTGAGGAACAACTCCCCACCGCATTTGACATTAGTTTTGTCTTCAACCGATGGATCCTCGGAGATGATTTCTGCAAGGAAACCCTCAGACTGGATGAGGACCAACTCAGCGATTATGAATTCAGCATCCTCAAGCACCTTGGATTCAGCGACAAGGAAATTGAAGCTGCCAATGATTTCATCTGCGGCACGATGACCATTGAAGGTGCTCCGCATCTTAAACAAGATTACTATAGTGTCTTCGACTGTGCCAACAAATGCGGTAAGAAGGGACAACGCTTCATAGCTGCACAGGCGCACATCAAAATGATGGCCGCCGCCCAGCCTTTCATCTCCGGTTCTATTTCGAAAACAATCAATTTGCCTGCCGAAGCGGATGTGGAAGATATCAAGGAATGCTACAGCATGTCCTGGAAACTTGGACTGAAGTGTAACGCCCTTTATCGAGATGGTTCTAAACTAAGCCAACCTCTCAATACCAGTGCCGGTGCAGAGGTCTGGGATGAAGAAGATGAAGAAATGCAGGAGGGGATTGCACACCCTGCTGCAGTCCAAGTGGCTGAAAAAATCATCCACCGTTACATCGCCAAACGCAGACGTTTGCCATTCCGACGTAATGGTTACACCCAGAAGGCACTGATCGGGGGTCACAAGCTCTATCTGAGAACCGGTGAATATGAAGATGGTGCGCTAGGTGAAATATTCGTCGACATGCATAAAGAAGGAGCCGCATTCCGCAGTTTGATGAATTGCTTTGCCATCGCAATTTCACTGGGACTCCAACATGGTGTGCCCCTCGAAGAGTTCGTCGAAGCCTTCGTCTTTACCCGTTTCGAACCAAACGGAATGGTGATGGGCAACAAATCAATCAAAATGAGCACCTCCATCATCGATTACATCTTCCGCGAATTGGCAGTCAACTATCTGGGCCGCCACGACCTGGCTCATGTTTCAGAAGATGACCTCCAGGCCAGCAGCCTCTCAACTCCTGAACCCGTCCCGGATTATGATGAGGAACATCTGGTTTCCGAACGCACCATGAGCAAAGAAGAGAGCCGTTCCTTCCTCGAGGAAATCGCAGGTGAGAATGGAGATCAAACCGGTTCTTCTTCACTCGCCTCCATAAAAATGGAGCCAGAGGAACAAGCTTTTCATAGGGACGACTCCAGCGGAGTGACGATGATCTCAGAACCTTCTGAAGATACTGTTTCCGGAATTTCTTTCGCGGATGCTGCTGCCAACCGTCCCCAGACCGAGCTGGTTCAGGAAGCTCGGATGAAAGGATACGAAGGTGAACCCTGCGGGACATGCGGTCAATTTACCATGGTCCGTAATGGCTCTTGCCTCAAGTGTGCGTCCTGCGGAGCCACCAGCGGTTGTTCATGATCGTTTCCCAGCCTGCCTTATATTTTTTCAGGCAGATCGATGTTTTTTTGAAACAGGACTAACGGGCGCCGAAATCATAACTTGCCCCTTTTGACTCCTTCCATAAATCATGCCCCCCCTGCACGCAGGGGGATAGCCCTGCTCATCACCCTGGTCATCATCGCCCTCCTGGCGGTTTATATGACCGAATTCTCATTCGATACCCATTTAGAGACCCGGGGTATCCGGAATTTCCAGGCTTCCTTCCGTGCCAGGAATGCCGCCAAATCCCTGTTCAAGGCTGCCCTCGTAGGGCTCCAGGGGGGGCTCAACGGAAAAATAACGGAAAAGGATTTTTTTGACCAGATCAGTCCTCCATTACTGAGAACGGCCAGCTTACTCAATCCCACCAAACCAGAAAAAATCGAAGGCATCCAACTACTGCTCCCCGGACTTGCAGAAAGCTTCCCCAACGTCACTTTCTATACCCCCTACATCCGGCCCATCGATCACCTGTTTAATCTAAACAGAATGAATTTTTCTCCAGGGTCCCCGAAAGATTTGGATTTATTTAATGAATTTTTGAATCTTCTAAGCTACTACAGCAATCAGCAATCCGTAGACTCCAATCAATCCCAAAAATCATTGAACCTTGGAGAGGAATCCATAAGGGCGTTTTACGCCTCAATTTATGACTGGTCGGATAAGAACACCGATCCTGATTATCCTGATTCAAGCATTGAAGGCCACGTCCAAATGGATGATACCGAATGGGAGGTCAAAAACACCCAGTTCGATAAACTTAGTGAAATCATGCTGCTTCAAAGCAAACTGATTGAGGATGGCTATATTGATTTCCAAATACCTCTTAATTCCGCTAAGCCGGATGTAAACAGTTGGGATCAAAATTTTACTGTATATCCGGTAGGTAATATAAAAGGAAAATCTACTGGAGACCCTAAAATTAACATTAACTTGGCAAGTCAAAAAAATGTATCTGATTTTCTTAAAAGATATCAGTCAAATAATGCTGATAAATCAACAAAACAAAAATATGCAGACTCTGCTGATCTTATAGCTGAAGTATTAATCGATGATTTCGATAAACAAGAATACTATAAAAATTTTAATCAAATATTTAGCAAACTAGAAGGTGATCCTTTGACTTCTGGTTTGCCAAAATCAGAAGAAGATTTTTTCATCCTCTGGAGCAACTGGTATGATATTCATCTCGTCACAGAAATCGAAAATGTCAGGGCGGAAGTCCGTGCAGTGGTGGAAGTAGATCGAGATGAAAACGGTAAAGTAAAAAAAGAAAACGGGGAATACGCCATCACGATCCATGATTTCCAACTCCACTGACTCCATCCTGGAAAAAATCGGAGGTTGGCAGGTAATCCGTTTGGAGGAGGTTGATTCCACCAATTCTTTCCTGATGCGAGAAAGGCACCTGCTGCTCCAACCCAAACAGGTGGTGCTTGCAGCGACACAAAAACAAGGCAGGGGACGGCTAGGAAGAAGCTACATCTCCCTTCCTGGACGTCACCTTACTTTTTCTGCCGTGATTCATCCTGGACTCCCTCTATCCAGGCTTCAGGGCATGGCTCTGCCTGTTGGAATTGCAGTCGCAAGGGTTCTGGAACGAAAGATTGAGGGGGTACGGTTGAAGTGGCCCAATGACGTACTCGTCAAGAACCGTAAGATTTGTGGAATCCTGATCGAAACCACTGATCTGGAACAGATTCCACATCCTGTGTTAATATTGGGAATCGGCATTAACACCGAAGGGAAAATCCAAGAATTCCCGGAAGAACTGAGGACGGTCCTGACGACTTTGGAAGCGGAAGCAAACTTCCAAATTGATCGGGAAGAACTCTTCCAGGAACTGCTGGCAGAGCTGGATCTTGTCTTTGAACACCTATTGAAAAAGGGGACGAAGGCTTTGCTTGAAGAATGGATGATCCGGGCGGCTGTTTCAGGAAAACGGGTACGTTGCTTGAATGGAACCATGGAGGACGGGACCTTTGAAGGTCTGACTCCTGAAGGATTTCCCAGGATCCGAAGGGAGGATGGGACCCTGTATATTCACTATTCCGGTGACTTGATTCACGATCCTTCTGAAAACTAATGCTCATCGCCGCGGACATCGGAAATACCAATATCGTCATAGGCTTTTTCAGTGATGGAAAATTCCTATTCAGCCGCAGGTTGCATACCGGTCCGCCTCAGAGCGTCGATGAATATGAGATGCTGTTGCGGGGTATGCTTTTCGCATTCAATGGAGACCTTGAGTCGGCAGACAGTGGGGTAGTGGCGTCAGTGGTTCCGGAATTGACGGGAGTCTTTATCGAACTGCTGAAACGGATTACAGGCCATAAGCCCTTGATTGTGAGCCATACGCTTAGGCTCGGCATCCGTATCGAAACGGATTTTCCTGAAAAAGTAGGTCATGATCGTATCGCCAATGCAGTTGCGGCTTACGATGAGCATCGGACTTCACTGATCGTCATTGATTGCGGAACTGCTACAACGTTTGACGTGATCAGTGCAGAAGGAGTTTTTGAAGGAGGACTCATCTGCCCAGGAATGCTCATTTCAGCGGAAGCACTTTATTCGAGGGCGGCACAGTTGTTCCAGGTCCATCTGGAAAAACCGGAACAATTGATTGGAAAAAATACAACCGAAAGTATGCAATCCGGAATTTTTAACGGATACTGCGCCATGATCGAAGCACTGGTTGAAAAGATCACATGGGATTTAAAAACTCGAAATCAACCTGAACCAAAAGTGATCATCACCGGTGGACATGCTTTGAAAATCAGTGATTATCTTCCTCATGCAGCAATTGAGGAAGATTTGACATTAACAGGGTTATCTCTTATCCATTTATTGAATCAAAATTGAGTAGGTTCGAGATCAAACTGAATTCATTCCAGTTTGTTCAAAAAGGAATGAGCGTTGAAAAGGCTTAATTCTTAGGACTGATTAAGGAAGATATGGCGGACGAGAATTTAGAAGGTCTAGAAGGACTCGACGATTTTGGAGACGATTTCGGGGACCAGCTCGATACCTTCATGGAAGGAGATGAAGAGGAAGGAGATTCCGAACTCGATTCTTTTTTTGAAGACCTCTCGACCATCGACGACCTGGAGATGAAGGAGGAAGAAACTTCCGAACCAGAAGCCAGTACTGAAGAACCACCTGCCGAAGAACCTAAGGAAGCTGCAGAAGAACCTGAGGAAGCTGCAGAAGAACCCGAGGAGGCTGCAACAGAACCCGAGGAAGCCCCAGCTGCTGCTGCAGCCGCCCCCGCGGCAGAGGAAAAACCTGCCGAGAAAAAGAAGGAAGAGAAGAAACCAGCAAAAGCTGCAAAACCCAAAAAAGAAAAGAAGAGCGGGCCTCGAAAACCCATCCTGATCGCAGCGCTGATCACCAGTGTGATCGGCATGGTTCTTGGTGCTATCACCGTAGGAATCCTTTATTTTCTGAACATGCCTGAGGGAGTCCCAGAGGAATTAGCTGAACAACCTGAAGAACCACCTGCTCCTGTTGCTGCCTTCAAAGAACCAGAACCTGAACCAAAACCAACTTCTGAACCTGTTGCCAAAACTGAACCCAAACCTGCCGTTAAAAAATCCGCAAAACCAAAATCGAAACCCAAGTCTAAACCCAAACCTGCCACTATACCCAAAGGAACACGATTTTATGTCCAGGTGGCAAACTGTGTCTTCGACGATTGCGTTCAAGATTACCGGAGCCTTCTGAAAAAGCACGGCTACAAATCTCGAGTGGTGAAAAACTCGGACACCAGCTTCCTTGCAGAAGTTATCAGTTCTCAACCACTAAAAGATGAGGCTTCCACCAAACTCGTAAACCGCATCAACCGCAGTAATCGAGAAGCAGGCCAGGCTTACCGTAAAAAGACTGAGAAGGGCTATATGGTCTCACTCGGCCTTTTCCCGAACCTTGAGACTGCTGGACGTGTCAGAAATTTCCTCAACCAAGCCTACGGCAAGGAAACCTTCTTTGATATTAGAAGAGGAGAAGACAAGATTTCCTACCAACAGGTTCAGGCTGGAGGTTACCGTACTAAAAAGCAGGCGGAATCCCTCCGAAAACTTCTTGGCCGCAAGGATAAAAATTTTGAGGACGCTTTCATCGTTGCCGTAAAACGCTGAATTTAAGGTTGCAAATTTTCCACACTGCGTTATTCTCTCCAGCAAATTCTCTCGATAAAGGAGCTCCATGGGTCTCAGCTGGACCATCATATTCACTATAATGGTAATTTCGTTTTTGATCTGCCCTGGGTTGGTTTTTCTGACACACCTTTTCCGGCGTGGAAGCCGTTCCTGATCTAGTCCCGCGTATCTGACATCACGCGGATATTCCTTCCTTTTAGTTCAAGGTGCTGTTTTAAAACAGCACGCACTTACACAATATTTTTGACGATTCCTAAGTCTTTCTGAACCACGAGAACCGTTGAAAAGAAATAAGTTCTCATCCAGGGACTTTTCAACTGTATGGCATTGGATTAAAATCGCTTTGTAGCATTCAGTAAACTTCTGTTTCTTTATTTGAATGAATCCATTGAAGCTTAGGACATTTCTTGGTTTAGGTTTGATGGCCTTATATTTCCTGCAAAGCCATGGAGAGGTTCGTTCGAATGACAAAAGAATGAACTACCTGATGCGTAAAGCGGAAGTTGGTGTGGAATCACTCAACCTCCGTCATGGCCCAGGGACTCAATATAAGGTGCTAGAAATTTTACCTGGTGGGAAAAGCCTGCATTACCTTGCTGAACCACGAAGAGGCTGGGTTCGGGTAACAACCGAAGAAGGTACAACAGGATGGACCTTTCTCAAATTTCTGAAACCGGAGCATTCGAGGAGGATTTTTCCAGAGAAAGAAACCTTTCAGGTTCCAGGTAGTGGAACCGATCAAATCCCATCGGAATTCCCATCTCAGTTTGCCATCGTCAATGTTACTGCACTCAATCTGCGCTCTGGTCCTGGTTCGCGCTACGAGGTTTTGGGCACTCTTAAAGGAGGATCTAAAATCAACCTCCTGGGGCCTCAGAAAAATAGATGGGTCAAAATCAGTAACTCTGAAGATTTGGAAGGATGGGCCGCAGGGAAATACCTCAGCCTTTATCATCCTGAACCGGAAACGCAGCCAATCCATGAACTCCAGATCCCAGGGCACCGGACTTCACTGGAAGCAGGCATACTGGCTTACATGGAGGATCTCTACCGAAGTGGGAGATTACATCGGCAGGACAGCCTATCAATGGTTGCCCAGGATTTATCGAACGGGAAATTGTTGGTATCCATCCGACCACGACGTCGTGTCAAATCAGCAAGCCTGATCAAACTCCCTATCCTTCATGCCTACATGCTTGCAATTGAGGAGGGCGGTAAGGAACACAGTGAACAGAATCAGCAGCATCTTTCCAAAATGATCCGTTTCAGCAGCAACGAAAGCACGAACTGGATTTTGAAGAGGCTTGGAGGACCAGCCCAGGTTCAAAAAATACTGAACCAATCCGGAATGTATCATGAATTGAAGATCGTAGAATATATCCCGGAAGACGGTAAAACCTACCGCAACAAAGTCTCAGCGGCAGACCTGAACCAGATCCTTGTTAGAACCTGGTTTCACAAGAGTCTGGGTGAAAAAACCCCTGTCAAGCAGAATCGACAAGCCAGCAAACGCATGCTTTACCTGATGAGCCTTCCAGGATACAAATGGATTCAGGACCGTATCAAGGACGGGACATGCTTCGCCCGGCGTAAATCAGTACGTATCTGGGATAAAACAGGGTTTGTCAAAGGAGTCAACGGGGATGCGGGCATTATTGAATTTGACACCCCCAAAGGACGAAGGGCCTACACGATCGTCATGATCATGGAACGGGAGAATTACCGCTCCATTCCAGGAGATGCAAATCGTTGGTCTGCAAAGGTTGCGATGGTACTCCGAAGAATCTCTGAGATGGGCTATGCATTTGTTTCCAGCCATTATAACCGACTCAACCAGTGCGGGCTCGGGCTCCTACTCCAGTATGCGAGTCGTACCAATGGGGAAAATTCCTCGGCGGTTCCACTTTGAAATTGAAAAATTTACTCCTTCATCCTTAGAAAGGATATGGAACTGAATCAGGCCCTTATAGGGCTCGCACAATTAAATAGATACATTTTCATCCTTTGCGGAAAACGTCTCCTGAACCCACTCCTTCAAAAAGAAAGAAAACAACTGGATTTGGAAGGTTTGCTGGAACTTCCTGGAATCCGTGAAGTGATTGAGCAAGACTTACAAGATCCCAAGTTGAATCCTTCCACTGGAATGTATTTTCCTGCTCCCATGGCCAGAACGAAACAAGCTGGAGAGAAGCTCAATCAAGAAACGATCGGCGGTTTTCATTATGATTTCATTGTCGTGGATCATCAACAACAGTGGAGCCTCAGAAAAAAAAATATCAGTGGGCGGATACTTGAATTTTTCCAGTCCCATCTTGATTATGAAAAGGAAACGGATCGGTATTTTGTTGAATACTTCAGCGAATCACGCTGGGATAAATGCTACCTGAAATGCACCCTGACCCCAATGCAGGCGCTTTCTGTTCATCAGCAGGATCAAAGTTTCACCATGTACTTGAATAACGGTAAAGAAGATCAGACTGTTGAAGCCATTTTTTTAATGGATGCCAGGGAACGGTGCTATTTGAAATCCCGGAATCATGGAACCGTAATGCTCGCCGATGCCCCACGCTATGAAATTTTAAAACATCTTGAGGAATCAGGCGCAGAACTTGTGATCAACGGTCATCCTTTTCCGTTGCTCCAAATATCCTCTGAGGAAAAGCCTCAAAACTAATATAGACTTTGTTGAGAAATAATAATCCCAATCCGGAAGCATCAAGCCCATGAAGAATCATACCACCGGAATCCACGTCACGCTCAAGGCCGCAATCAGTCTCGATGGGAAAATAGCATGTGCCGGAGGTGATTCGAAGTGGATCACTGGTGAAGCTGCAAGGCTTGAATCCCACCGTTTGCGTCACGAGAATGATGCAATTCTGGTCGGCATCAACACCGTGCTGGAGGATGATCCATCTCTTACCGTTAGGGGGATCCCTGGTGGAGTATCACCTATACGTGTCATCCTCGATTCACAGGGGAAGCTTCCTTCAAAGAGCAAGGTCCTTGCCGAAGACGGTATCCGGGTCATCCATGTTACAGGGAATCAAACGGTTTCTTCATTATCAAAGCCACATCATCATCTTGAAAAACTTCAAGCCCCAGTTCCAAGGCCCGAAATCCCCTGGATTTTGGACAGGCTTCAGCATTTCGGAATCCAAAACCTGCTGGTTGAAGGTGGAAGTGAGGTTCATGCTTCTTTCATCAAAAGCCGTTATGTCTCCAGGCTTCATCTCTTTATCGCCCCTAAAATCATTGGGGGCCAAGCTGCACCCTCCTGGTGTGCTGAACTCGGCATCAGCAAAATAGCAGATGCATCTTTGTGGCGTACCCTTTCCATCAGCCCCATAGGTCCTGATTTTCATCTCATCGCAGAGCCCGCTGAGTCCAGCTGAAACTTGTGTTTCATTTTTTCTTAAGGCATTTTAATGGAAGAGAAACAGGAAAGATTGACAGAATCCATGATGGGTATTGAAACACGTTTTGACAGTATAGAAGAAGGCATCAAGGCCATTAGTCGTGGCGAAATGGTCATCTGTGTCGATGATGAAGATCGCGAAAACGAAGGTGATCTTATTTGTGCCGCAGAAAAAATCACTCCAGAACAGGTGAATTTCATGGCAGTTCATGCTCGCGGCCTGATCTGCATGCCTATTTCTGCCGAACGTGCCGCCCAGTTGATGCTTCCACCGATGGTCAGCGAAAATGATTCGAAAAACGGGACGAACTTCACCATCAGCATCGAAGCCGCCCACGGAGTAACGACTGGCATTTCAGCCCGTGAACGTTCCCATACCATCCGGACTGCCATGGCACCGGATGCCACCCCTCATGACCTGAGCCGACCCGGACATGTTTTTCCCCTAATCGCGCATCAGGGAGGCGTTCTGAAACGTGCAGGACACACTGAAGCAGTAGTGGACCTGGCCAGGCTTGCAGGACTTCAGCCAGGAGGAGTTGTCTGTGAAATCATGAATGAGGATGGAACGATGGCACGCTATCCTCAGTTGAGAGAATTTGCAGACCGTCATGAAATGTTGCTGATCACCATTGCCGACTTGATCCAATACCGTAAACACATGGAGACCCTGGTCGTGCAAAAAGCTGAAGCTGCCCTTCCCACGGAATTTGGGACCTTCAGGGTGATCGGCTTCCAAAGCCTGCTCGATGACAGCGACTATGTTGCCCTAGTGAAGGGGGAATGGGAACAGGATGAACCTGTGCTGGTCCGAGTCCACTCTGAATGCCTGACCGGAGATGTCTTCGGTTCCTATCGATGTGACTGCGGACCGCAATTGCATTCAGCCATGATGACGGTTGAACGAGAAGGCAAAGGGGTGATCCTCTACCTTCCTCAGGAAGGTCGTGGTATTGGACTGTTGAACAAGTTACGTGCCTATAAACTTCAGGAAGATGGAGTGGATACGGTCGAAGCCAATCACAAACTGGGTTTTAAGGAAGACCTCCGGGATTATGGCATGGGGGCTCAAATGCTCTACATGCTTGGAGTCCGTAATATGCGGCTGATGACCAACAACCCACGTAAGATCGTTGGTGTGCAGGGACATGGATTGCAGGTAGTAGAAAGGGTTCCTCTGGAAATTGAAAAAAACCCCGGAAACCAAAGATACCTGGAAACCAAAAAACAGAGGCTTGGACACCTCCTCAATCTCTAAGTCAGATGGATCCTGAATTCAGATTGCATGTCTTCCCTTCAAGAAATCTACTCAAGGTGGCTTGTCCACCCCCGGGAGACCACTGAGTTTCCGTTTTTTTTATTTTCAAAACCCTGGAGTATCATTTGAATCAGAAAAATAATCGAGAGTGGCTTGCAAAGCCTATATTTATGTTTGAAAACGCATCTCCTACAGATAGGCTACTTTAGCCTTCTCAATTATATTTAACAAAGCATCAACCATAGAGGATCTTTTGGAAACAACCACCCCAGCATATTTGGAAGCCCTTAAAAAACCAGAGGCTTACCCCGATTCTCCAAAAAAAATAAAATTGGTGGAAACCCAGGGTTCCTATCTTTTTCATGCCGACAATCAACTTTATAAAATAAAGAAAACAGGAAATGAATTTGCCAGCCTTGCAGTGAAAGAAGTCTTCTGCCGTGAAGAATGCCAGTTGCTGCTTCGTTACAATCCTGAATGGAATGCAGAAGTAGTGAACCTCAACAGGATGGATTCGGGATACCGTCTTGATGCAACAGAAGGGGAAATCGAAGAGTATGCATTGAAGATGGAACACCTCTCTGATCGACGTTTCCTTTCATCATTAATGAAAAAGAAAAATGCAGAAATAGCCGATCTAAGCCTGAC
>Ga0208521_1001478_pt1 | contig 11947 bp, 13 predicted proteins | sample ETNtaG_24_FD_185754 | JGI IMG/M metagenome (GOLD analysis project Ga0208521, IMG submission 185754) | Marine microbial and viral communities from oxygen minimum zone, Eastern Pacific Ocean - ETNP201306SV47 (SPAdes) (version 2) | ecosystem: Environmental > Aquatic > Marine > Oceanic ... | reverse complement strand
ATAATATTTTGATTGATACTTCTCCTGATCTAAGACAGCAACTTTATGATGCTAAATGCACTCAAATAAATTCTGTCTTGTTTACGCACGGACACTCTGACCATACATCCGGTCTTCCAGATATGCGAGCTATATCATTAATTAATGATAAAATTATTATACCTGCTTTCGCACCTACTGAAATGAAAAAAGAAATATTAAGTTGTTATAAATATATTTTCAAAGGCGATAAAGATTACAGACACTTTATGAAATTAAATACATTACAAAATGAATTTCAAATAAACAATATTAAAATTGAGTCATTCAAGCATAACCACGGTTCTATTGATGCTCAAACTTATCGGATTGATAATTTTGCATATTCTACAGATATTAAAAAATTCTATAATAATGACATTGATAAATTAAAAGATTTAGATCTTTGGGTTGTTGGATTGCTTCGTTGGGACCCACATCCATCACACGCAGGTTTTGATGAAATTATGGGGTTTATTAATTATCTAAAACCTAAAAAAACAATTTTTACACATATGACAGCTCTGATTGATGAAAAGGAATTATTAAATTTGTGTCCGCGAAATGTTATGCCTGGCTATGATGGTTTGGAAATAACTATATGATTGATCACAAAATTGGTTTTATAGGGCTTGGAAATGTTGGTTCAAAGTTAGCCAACAATATTCTTCAAGCAGACTACAATTTATTTATCTACGATCTAAACAAAAGTACATCTAATGAATTAGTTAATAAAGGCGCTGTATGGAAAAACAGTGTAAAAGAAATAGTTGATAATACTTCTTTGATTATTACCTGTCTACCTTCACCACAAGCAGTAACTGAAGTTGTTGAAAGTAAATTAGGTATGATTGAAAATATTAACAATAAACATTTGTGGATAGAGATGAGTACTACAGATGAAAAAGAAATGATTAGATTATCAAAATTAATTGAATCAAAGGGGGCAAATGTTTTAGAGGCACCTGTAACTGGCGGTCAACACAGGGCTGAAAGTGGCAACATAAGTGTTTTAACTGCAGGTAAAAGAGAGAACTTTGATCGAGCTTTTCCAATTTTATCTGAGATCGGTTTTCAAGTTTTATATTGTGGTAAACTAGGAAACGCCTCTACACTAAAAGTAGCAACTAATTATTTAGCCTCTATAAACTTATTATCTATAGGCGAGGCGTTAATGGTATGCAAAAAATATGGAATAGATTTAAAATCAGCTTATCATGGAATTCGTATCAGTTCTGGAAACAGCTTTGTTCATGAAACTGAATCTCAGGTTATTTTAAATGGCTCTTATGATGTTGGTTTTACAATGGATTTAGCTTGTAAAGATGTTGGTCTATTTGATAAATTAACGGATAAATTTAATATTCCTGCTGCGATTAGTAAATTAATGAATAAAATATTTAATGAAGGACTCGAGAAGTATGGAAAAAGATCTTTTAGTACAAGTATAGTAAAAATATTGGAAGAGCAATGTAATGTAAATTTAAGAGCATCGGATTTCCCAAGTCAATTGATAGATTATGAGCCAAGAAAAAAAGGAATTGAGATTAAGTTTTAATTTTAATGAATATTAAAAAATTTTTACCCCCAGAAGAAGAGCCAAAAAATGCAGCCTATCATTTTAAAAATACTATTATGGAGCCTGTTGAAAATTTAGATCTATTTAATAACTTTATTTTAAATCATAATTTTAAACAAGAATTTTCAGGAACTTTATGGGCTGAAGGTCCGTGTTATATTCCCCATAAAGAAATGTTAGTTTGGAGCGATATTCCCAATAATAGGATGATGAAACTAATGAACGGAAAAGTTAGTGAGTTTCGCAATCCATCAAACTTTTGTAATGGGAATGCACTAGATAATGATGAAAATTTAATATCATGTTCCCATGGGGGGCGATGTATTTATAGAACAAAGGATTATGTTAATACTACAACTTTAGTTAATTCATATCAGGGCAAGAAACTTAATTCTCCAAATGATGTTGTCGTAAAGACAGATGGTACTATTTGGTTTACTGATCCACCATACGGAATTTTATCAGATTACGAGGGTTATCCAGGCGAACAAGAATATGGAGGTAGCTATGTATTCAGATACGATCCAATCTCGAAAAACCTTGAAGTAGTGTTAAAAGACCTGGACAGACCAAACGGAATAGCTTTCTCACCAGATGAAAAAAAAATATATATCGCTGATACAGGAGAGGATGTTAAGCATTTATATGTCTATGATTTAGATGAAGCTGATAACTTAATTAATAAAAAATCAATTTATGATTTCAAACCATTCTTTTCGGACGGGTTCCGTTCAGATAAAGACGGAAATATATGGACCAGTGCTGGGAAAGGAATAAAATGTTTTAATCCCAAAGGTGAAATCATTGGTCAACTTTTAGTTCCAGAGCTAGTCTCTAATCTAGAATTTGGAGGAAAAGAAGGTAATATTTTATATGTAACAGCTACAAGCTCTCTTTATTCTATGGAATTAAATCAAATAGGTGCAAAATATATTAAATGAATAATTCTTCATTAACAAAATTAAAATGTGAACCTTGTTCATGTAAAACCCCGAAACTTTCATTAGTTGAAATTCAAAAGAAATTATCTGAATTAAATGAATGGCAGTTAAATGATAACAAGGAAATGATATTTAAAAAATTTAAATTTAAGAATTTTAAAAAGTCTATACAATTTACAAACCTGGTTGGTGATTTAGCTGAAGAGGAGGGGCATCATCCTGATATTTCTTTAGGTTGGGGATATTGCTTAATTATGATATATACTCATGTAATTAAAGGTCTTTCTATAAACGATTTCATATTGGCAACTAAAATAGATCAATTAAATAAAAAATATTTTTTATGAATAAAATTAATTTAAATAAAAAAAATGCAGTTGTAACTGGTGGTGCACAAGGATTTGGATTGGCAATTACTAAAAGATTTATTGCTTCGGGTGCAAATGTTGCTATTTGGGATATCGATAAAAATGTATTAGATATATTATCACTAGATGGTAATATTTTAAAAATTGAAGTAGATGTTACTAATTATCAAGATGTAGAAAAGGCTACGGCAGAGACAATAAATTTTTTTAAATCAGTAGATATATTCGTTAATAATGCAGGTATTGCAGGCCCAAATTTTACAACTTGGGAATATCCAATAGATGAATGGCAAAAAGTTATAGATATAGATCTAACAGGTACATTTTATTGTTGTCATTCAATTATTCCTCATATGATTAAAGAAAATTATGGAAGAGTAATTAATATTTCTTCTATTGCAGGTAAAGAAGGCAATCCTAATGCAATGCCATATAGTGCAGCTAAAGCTGGTGTCATTGCTTTAACAAAATCACTTGGGAAAGAATTAGCAAAGTATAATATTGCTGTAAATTGTGTTACACCTGCAGCTGCCAAAACAAGAATATTTGATCAAATAAGCGAAGAACATATTAATTATATGCTTTCTAAAATTCCCAGAAATAGATTTGTGAAAGTAGAAGAATTAGCTTCTATGGTATCTTGGTTAGCTTCTGAAGAAAATTCGTTTACTACTGGAGCAGTTTTTGATTTAAGTGGCGGAAGAGCCACTTATTAAATATCATTTATATTTCTTCTAATTCTACTTCATTATTGAACTCAACACCAAAACCAGGTTTGTCTGTTAATTCAATTTCACCATTATTTGGAATAGGCTCATCTTTAAAAATTTTTCCAAATATAGGAACAATTTTGTCTCCTTTAGGACTTAAGTTAATAAATTCGTTAAAAGGTGTTATGGTATATGTAATTCCAAAATTATAAGCATAAACACCACTGCAATGAGGTATAACGATCATATCATAAGCAGAGGCCATTGCTGCAATTCGAAGTGTTTCAGTTAGACCAACTAAAGTTAAATCAGGTTGCAAAATATCAACAGATCTATCTTCGATTAATTTACGAAATCCATAACGAGAATTTATATGTTCACCTGTAGACCATTTTTGCCAAGGTGTAGCTTTTTTTATATGTTTATGACTTTCAAGATCATGGGGAGGAAGCACTTCTTCTATCCAAAATAAATTAGTCATTATTAACTAGATTATTTTGAATCGCAATTATAATATAAGTATATTATTTTTACCCAAATATTTGCAGATAAAATAAATTTTCTTCAATTAAAAAAAATTAATTTTGACTTATATCAATGATTCTACTTTACTATAATATTATTTTGCTATTATCTTATATTAAGATTATTTATTATTTAATTTTTGGGAGGAAATTATGAATTATATTATAAAAATTTTATTAATTTTTTCTGCCATTTTTTCAGTTTCTAAAACTGTTCTCTCTGAGGAATTAATTATTTGGAGTAGGGGCGGTTGGTCAGATTGGATGGTAGAAGGATTCAACAAAAAAATGACTGATGAAGGCAAAGATATTGTAGCTCTTAATAATTTGATTGGACATGCAGACTTTCAGGTTAAATTTACTGCTGCATTAGCTTCTGGAGAAAGAGTTGATGTTGCAAATATCGACCTTATTAACGTTCCTTATTACGCTGAAATTGGAGCATTGGAAGATATGACAGACTTTTTAAAGTCTAAAGATTACTATGACAAATTACTTAAAGGGATGTTAGCACTTGGTACTAATAACGGTAGACATTTTGCAGCACCCAATGCAGCAGATGTTTCTGGTTATGTTGTTAATAAAAATCTTATACCTAACCCGCCAACTAACTGGGCAGAAATGACTGAACTATGCAAACAATTTGCAGCAGACGGTAAAATCTTAATAGCATGGCCAGGTAATAATTATGGCGGACAAATTTTTACAGTAATGCCAGTTGCCTGGGCTAATGGTGGTTCATGGACAAGTTTTGATGGTTCAAAGGCTGAATTAAATCATCCAAAAACAATCGAAATGTATGAACATTATCAAAATATGATCAATATTGGATGTGTTCCAAAAAATGTTTCATCATGGGGTTGGGGTGATAAGCAAGATGGTTTCTTAGCTGGTGATATAGGAATGATTGGTACAGGTAACTTTATGATTAATGTTGTAAAAGATCATTTAGATAAAGTTGATCCACATTTTATGGCTTTTATGAGTAAAGACGGAAGTACTAAATCTGCATTTATCGGTGGTGACTTAATTGCAATTCCTGCAACAACGGGAAATAAGGAAGCAGCTCTTGAATACATCGAGTATGTTCTTTCATACGAAGGTCAAGTTGAAGTTTACACTAAAAATGGTGGTATTCCTGTCAGAAGTGATCTTTTTGAAGGAAATCCTTATTTGACTGACCAGCATATGGTATTTGCAAATGCTGTTAATGAACCAGCAGCTTCAGCTCCATTCACTTATGTTTATCAGGAGCTAATGGATCCTTGGTTGGTGTTTAATCAAAGAATTTGGAATGGTGAAGATGTTAAAACCGTTGCAGATGAACAGACTGCAGCTATGCAAAAAATAATTGATTCAGGTTATTAATATATAGAGCTAAAGGCCGGTATAAAATGAGTAGACTTAGAAGAGAACAGGTGTTTGGTCTGCTTATGACTTTACCGGCCTTATTACTACTTTCAATTTTTTTCCTTTATCCACTTTTTAATTCTTTTTGGATGTCTCTTCATAAATGGCCCTTATTTGGAAAGCCTAAATGGGTTGGACTAGATAATTATGTGTGGATGTTTAACGATGAACGTTTTTGGCAATGTTTGAAATTTACTTTAGTGTACACAATAACAGTAACACCTATGTTGTTCATTGTTGCAATAGGAACTGCCTTACTGTGTAATGTCAAAACATGGGGTACAACTTTTTTTAGAAGTATTTATTTTTTACCTGTTGTCATGTCTTTTGCTACTGCAAGCTTTGTTTGGCTTTGGTTATATAGTGAATGGTATGGTGTAATTATTTTCTTATTAAAGGCTATAGGTTTCGGCCCAGAAGATGGACAACTTAGCGTGTGGACAGATGGTTGGACAGCAATGTGGGCTGTCAATACCATGGTTACATGGAAATTTGCTGGGATACAAATGATTATCTTAATAGCAGGCCTTCAATCGATACGAGATGATTATTATGAAGCTTCAAGACTGATGGGAGCTTCACGTTTTCAAACTATTTGGAATATTACTTTACCCTTGTTAAGACCATCTATTGCTTTAGCGTTGATTCTTTCAATAGCAGGTTCCATTCAAGCATATGAACAATTTCAAATTATGACTCGTGGTGGTCCTATGAATGAAACAAAAACATTAGTTATGCTTACAATTGGTATGGGATTTGATTATTTTAAATTAGGCCCAGCCGCAGCACTAGGAGTTATAATTATGAGTATTCTTTTTGTTATAACAATAATTCAATTAAGATTATTCCGTAAAGCTTATTAGGATGAAAAAATATTCTGGAGATTGGTATTGGTATTATACGATCAATTCAGTTTTAGTAATTCTAATACTTTTTCCTATATATTGGACCTTCATTTCTTCAGTTAAAAAACCAGACGAATTAATTACAAGTGAACCTACTTTTTATCCTCACACATGGACTTGGCAGTATTATGATAATATCTGGAATTATGACACTGCTGTTCTAACTAGTGCTACAACCGCTACTAATAACTCGTCAAAAAAAATACACAAAACAACTGGAAGTGTTACTCAAACAATAGGGATTGATGATGCTTTTACTAATAGCGCTATTGTATCAGTTGGAACAATAATATTTTCTATTATTGTTTCAACGTTTGCAGGATATGGCCTTACATTTTTTAGAATTCCGTTTAAAGAAGTCTTATTTATACTTTTAATTACACCCATTCTTGTCCCAGCCATATCGCTTATAATACCAATTTATAAGCTCTTAAAGATAATAGGATTAACCGATTCATATTTAGGACTAATATTTCTTCATACAACAGCTATGTTACCAATAGGTGTATTCATGATGCGAAATGCCTTTAGTAGCATACCGAATTCTTTAAGAGAGGTAGCTTTGCTTGAAGGTACATCGGAATTAAAAATTATTGGTAACGTAATGTTACCCTTGGCAATTCCAGGCCTCTTAACTGTAATGGTCTTTGCAATGTATACCTCTTGGAATGATTATGTACTTGCTTTTCTTTTTATTAATAGTCCAGAAAAGACAATGCTTAATATTGCATTAGCAAAAATAGCTCTGGGAGGTTCTCAATTTGAAATGAAGTGGGGTAGTTTGACGGCAGGATCTATGATTAGTTTTATACCAATCATTATTTTCTACACATTGCTTCAACGATATTTTGTCCGAGGAATAACAGGAAGTGCAGTAAAAGAATAAAGGAGATAGAAATATGTATTCAGTAGATTTGATTAACCTGACTAAAAAATGGGGAAATGTTACTGCAGTTAATGATGTAAATTTACACATTGAAGAAGGAGAATTTGTTGTTCTTTTAGGTCCCTCTGGTTGTGGTAAAACTACTACTATGCGCTTAGTAGCTGGCTTAGAAGAAATTACAGCAGGTGAAATAAAAATAGGTGACCAGGTAGTTAATGAAATTGATCCAAGAAAAAGAGATGTCTCTATGGTTTTCCAAAACTACAGTTTATTTCCTCATATGAGTGTAAGAAACAATATAGCCTATCCATTAAAAATGAAAAAAATTCCATCTGCGGAACAAGAAAAAAAGATAAATGATGTATCAAAGCTTGTGGAGCTTCAGGATTTATTAGACAGAAAACCAGCTGAATTATCTGGAGGTCAAAGACAAAGAGTTGCATTAGCAAGAGCAATTGTCAGACAACCTCGCGTATTTTTAATGGATGAACCTTTGTCAAATTTAGATGCGATACTTAGAGTTACTATGCGATCAGAGTTAAAGAATTTACATCATCGACTTGGCGTGACTACAATTTATGTTACGCATGATCAAGTAGAAGCTATGACTCTTGCTAGTAGAATAGCTGTAATGAATGATGGAAAATTACTCCAATACGATACTCCGCAAATAATATTTGATGAACCATCAACAAGATTCGTTGCAGGCTTTATTGGTTCTCCTGCTATGAATTTGATCGATGGTGAAGTGGTAAATGGAAAATTTATATCCGATACAATTAATACTGATTTTAGTATTAATTATGAAGAGGATATTACTTTAGGTATTCGACCAGATAAAATTGATATAGTTGATCAAAATTCCTCTAACAATGGCTCTGTTAAAGTTTTCTCTAATGAGTCAACAGGAGAGTCTAATTTAATCACATGTAAAATGGGAGACCAATCCTTAATCATTAAAGCTGACAAAAATTCTAATTACGAGATTGATAATGAAATATTTTTAAATTTCAAAAAAGAAGATTGTTATTTTTTTGATAATCAAAGTGGGGATCGGTTAAAATTATGAATCTAAAACGAGTTAGAATCAATGAAGGATTTTGGAAGGATAGAAAAGATATAAATAAGAATGTTTCCTTTTACAGCGTTCTAAAAATTTTTGAAGATACGGGTAGAGTAAGAGCTCTTACGAAAGATCTAAAAGATGATGAACACCATCATATTTTTTGGGAATCTGATCTAGCTAAATTAATGGAATCTGCATTCTTCATGCTCAATCATCAAAAAGATGACAAATTAATTGAGATCACTGAAAATATAATTGATAAAATAATTAATAATCAGGAAGAAGATGGATATCTTAATAGTTATTTTTCTTTCTATGAACCTCAAAATAAATTTACAAACCTAAGAGTTCGTCATGAACTATATTGTGCTGGACACTTATTAGAGTCAGCTGTTGAACACAAAAAATTAAATGGTGAAAGCAGATTTTTTGATGCTATGGAAAAATATGTGGATCACATAATTTCTATTTTTGGAAAAAATCCTAATCAGAAAAGAGGTTACCCCGGTCATCAAGAAATTGAATTAGCTTTAGTTAAAGCATATGAATTAACAGGAAATGAAAAATATTTGAAACTATCAAATTATTTTATTGAGGAAAGAGGAACCCTACCACATTACTTTGATGAAGAAACAAAAAAACTAAAAGAGGTTGAGGAAATAATTGATTATTCTAAATTTCCTAGTGAAGTTAGAGATTTTATAAGGTGGCAAGATAACCATTCTAATTCAGTTAAGAAACACGATTATGTTCAGGCCCATGACGTTCCAAGAAAACAATACACCGCAGAAGGTCATTCAGTAAGAGCTTTATACATGTTTACCTCAATGGCAGATTTAGCTCGATTAAATAATGACTCAGATATGCTTAACACATGCAAAAAACTTTGGAGAAATATTGTTGATAAAAGGATGTATGTTCACAGCGGTGTTGGTAGTTCACATCACGGTGAAAGATTTAGTTTCGACTATGACTTAACTAATGATATGGCTTATGCTGAAACTTGTGCAACAATAGCTCTGATATATTTTGCAGATAGATTATCAAGAATTGAATTAAATAGCGAATATTCAGATATTATTGAAAATTCTATTTATAACTTAATTTTGGCAAGTACTTCTATTGATGGAAAAGGTTTTTTCTATGATAATTATCTTGAATGTAACCCAGGTTTCTTACAATTTCAAAATAGACGTCACGGAATACGAGATGAATATCATACATGCTCTTGTTGTCCACCTAATGTTCTTAGATTGATCGCTAGTCTAGATATTTACATTTATAGTTCGTATAAAGATCAACTTGTTGTTAATCAATTTATATCTTCTGAATTAGATATTTCAAATAATAAACAAGGTTTAAAAATTAAACAGATTAGTAAATTTCCTTCTGAAGGAAATTCTATTATAGAAATTTTAGAATCTAATAATTCAAATTCTTCTATTTTTATTCGAATTCCTAAATGGGATAAAAATATGAAAGTTTTAATTAATAATGAACAATTTAAATATTCAGTAGCAGATGGTTTTGCTGAAATTAATCGGAAATGGAAAAAAGAAGATAAAATTGAATTAAATTTTGATTTTTCTCCTAAGTTATTAAGATCAAACTCCAATGTTAGATATAATATTCGTAAGGCTTGCTTATTTAGAGGCCCTATATTGTATTGTTTAGAAGGTGTTGATAACGGAGACAAATTAAATCAAATTATCGTGAATTCAGATTCTAAATTTGAACAAAAAAATGAAAAAATAGCAGATTTAGATATTATCTCTTTATCAACTAAAGCCAGTAGAATTCAATCAAATGACGATTTATATTCTGAGGAAAAACCAATATTAAAAGAAACTGAAATTAAATTTATTCCTTATTATACTTGGTCCAATCGGGGAGAGAATGAAATGCTTGTTTGGATTAATGAAAAATAGTTTTTTTTAAATTTATTTTTATGAAAACAGAATTAATGACTGTTCCGCATTTTCTTGGAGATGGTAATATTTCAACTAAAGAACAGGAAATTCAAAAAGCCTATGATCATTTCCCCCCCCCAGATTCAAATGCTGGTAAAATTGCTGTTTATCAATGAAAAAATATTCTGGAGATTGGTATTGGTATTATACGATCAATTCAGTTTTAGTAATTCTAATACTTTTTCCTATATATTGGACCTTCATTTCTTCAGTTAAAAAACCAGACGAATTAATTACAAGTGAACCTACTTTTTATCCTCACACATGGACTTGGCAGTATTACAAAAATATTTGGAATTCTGGAATTACTGGCGATGGTTGGATTGATCAAAGAAAAGATAATGAACAAGTAAAAGACTCGAAAGTTGAAGTAAATAAAGCTCAATCACAAGCTGATAAGAGTTGGCGAAACAGAGGTATACAACGGGCTTTTTTTAATAGTGTTATTGTATCAGCTGGTACAATAATATTAACTATTATCGTTACCACTCTGGCTGGTTATGCGCTTACTATTTTTAGAATTCCATTTAAGGAGGTCATATTTATTCTTTTGATTTTACCTATTCTTGTCCCAGGAATATCTCTTATAATACCACTTTATAAATTATTAAAGGAACTTGGTTTAACAGATTCATATTTAGGACTGATTCTGCTTCATACCACAGGGATGCTTCCTATAGGTGTATTCATGATGCGAAATGCCTTTGCAAGTATTCCTATATCATTAAGAGAAGTCGCACTACTAGAGGGAACAAGTGAATTAAGAATTATTCTAACAGTTATGTTACCTTTAGCTATCCCAGGTCTTTTAACCGTAATGGTCTTTGCCATGTATCAATCCTGGAATGATTATGTACTTGCGTTTCTATTTACAAACACTCCAGAAATGCAAATGTTAAACGTTGCATTAGCAAAGATAGCTATGGGAGCTTCCAATTTTGAAATAAAATGGGGTAGTTTGACGGCAGGATCTATGATTAGTTTTATACCAATCATTATTTTCTACACATTGCTTCAACGATATTTTGTCCGAGGAATAACAGGAAGTGCAGTAAAAGAATAATATGAATAAAGTTAAAGTAGCATTAATAGGAACTGGCAACTGGAGCCTTCAACATTGTCGTGTGTTAAAACAACATCCTAAAGTTGAATTTTGTGGAATTTTAGGTCGCAATACACAAAGGACAAAAAAAAAGGCAAAATTATTTGATGTTCCTTATTATTTAGACTTAAAAGAATTAATTAAAAATCAAAAACTAAATCTTATTAATATTTGTCTTCCTAACGAGCATCATTTTGATATGACCATGAATGTCATTAAATCATCATATAATCTCTTTGTTGAAAAACCATTAGTCTTTAAAATACAAGAAGCAAAAAAACTTCTAGTAGAAGCAAAAAAAAGAAAATTATTTTTTGGGATTAATTTTAATTGGCGTTATTCGACCCCTATTAGAATGGCTTTTAAAGCCTGTTTGTATTAATTTCAGGTGGCCTATCAAATTCTGAAAATATTAAATTATGAGAATGGATATGCTCACCCGGAAGAATATCTTTTGTGGATTTTCCT
>Ga0208521_1001444_pt1 | contig 12138 bp, 15 predicted proteins | sample ETNtaG_24_FD_185754 | JGI IMG/M metagenome (GOLD analysis project Ga0208521, IMG submission 185754) | Marine microbial and viral communities from oxygen minimum zone, Eastern Pacific Ocean - ETNP201306SV47 (SPAdes) (version 2) | ecosystem: Environmental > Aquatic > Marine > Oceanic ... | reverse complement strand
ATAGCCGAGCATGCGGTTGACCGAAAAGTGGCGACCGTAATCGCGCAGAAAATCTAGGTAAACAAGCGCATCAAGCCAATCGTTATTGTCGACCATGATGGCGTCGCTGGGGCCGTCGCCGAACGTCAGGAAGCGGTTGAAGACGCCGCGCAGTACTGCCGCGTTGGCCGCAATATCCTCGCGCGAGAGCAGCTGACGGGTACTGTCCTTGCCTGATGGGTCACCGATGCGCGTGGTGCCGCCGCCGATCAGTACGATTGGCTTGTGCCCGGCCTGCTGCAGACGCCGCAGCAGCATAATCTGCAACAGGTTGCCCACATGCAGGCTGTCGGCGGTGGCATCGAAGCCGATATAGGCGACCATGACCTCCTTGGTGGCGTAGGTATCGAGTGCCTCAAGGTTGGTGCACTGGTGAAAATAGCCACGCTCGACGATACTGAGTAGGAAATCGGAGGTGAACTGGGTCATGAGGGTGCGGGCTGTTGGATAATGCGGAAGGGCAACGTGCTTAGCATAGGGCCGCGCAGGCGGCAACGCGGCCGATGAAAGCGATTGGCCTGATGAGCGGCACCTCTGCCGACGGCATCGACGCGGCGCTACTGGTCAGCGACGGCGATAGAGTTGTCGAATGCGGCCCGGCCCTTACACGCCCCTATGAGCCGACGCTCAGAGCGCGGCTCCGCTCTCTCGACGAGAGTGCCGAAGCCGCCCTCACTGACGCCCATGGTGAGGCTGTGGCGGCACTGCTCGGCACGACTACGCTCACGGCCGGGGATATCGATGTGATCGGCTTTCACGGCCAAACCCTGTGGCACCGGCCGGAGCAGGGCCGCACTTGCCAGATTGGTGACGGCGCCCGGCTGGCGGCGACGACCGGCATCGATGTGGTCGATAATCTGCGCGCCGCGGACATGCGTGCCGGAGGCCAAGGTGCACCGCTGGTACCGGTCTATCATCGCGCCTTGGCAACGGGACTGCCCCGACCGCTTGCCGTGCTCAATATCGGTGGTGTCGCAAACGTTACCTGGATTGGCGCCGGCGATGATGCTCTGCTGGGATTCGATACCGGGCCCGGCAACGCCCTGCTTGACGACTGGGCGGAAGCCTATACCGGGTGCCCCTTCGATGAGGATGGGCGGCTTGCTGCTGCGGGCGAGGTCGATGCCAAGGCGCTGGAAGCGCTGCTCTCCAATTCCTATTTTCGCGCGTTGCCGCCAAAGTCGCTCGACCGCGACCATTTTGCCGGCAAGCTGGTCGATAAGCTATCGCCAGCCGATGGCGCAGCGACACTGCTTGCCTTTACGGCGTCGTCGGTGGCGCTTGCGGCTGATCAGTTCCCGGCGCCCGTATCGCGCTGGCTGGTCGGCGGCGGCGGGCGGCACAATGCGGCGCTGATGGCAGCCCTGGCGGAGCGGCTTACGGCGCCAGTCGATGCGGTCGAGGCGGTGGGCTGGGACGGCGATGCGCTGGAGGCTCACGCCTTCGCCTATCTCGCGCTACGCTCGTTACGAGGCCTGCCGCTGACCTATCCCAGTACCACCGGCTGCGCTGCTCCCACCACAGGCGGCGTACTGCATCGCGCCTAGTAGGTCCTTGATCAAATCATCTGTGTCTTCGAGACCGACGGAGAGGCGAATCAGGGAATCGGTGAGGCCGATCTGGTCCCGTGCTTCTAGGCTCATGGAGCGATGGGTGCTGCTGGCGGGATGGGTGATCAGGCTTTTTGTGTCGCCGAGATTGTTGGAGATATCGATCAGCTCAAGGGCGTTGAGCACGGCAAAGGCTTCAGTCTTGCCACCGGCAACCTCGAAGCTCACGATTGTGCCGCCGCCGCGCATCTGCCGCCGCGCGAGGCCGGCTTGCGAGTGGTCGTCGCGGAAGGGGTAGAGCACGCGTGTAACCGTAGGATGGTCCGCCAAGCTGTCGGCGATACGCACCGCAGTTCTACATTGTGCCTTGACGCGTAGCGACAGGGTCTCCAAGCCTTTGAGCAGAATCCAGGCGTTGAACGGGCTCAGCGCTGGTCCCGTATGACGCAGGAAGGGCTGCAGCGTTTCGCGACAGAAGCTCTCGCTGCCCAGAACGGCGCCACCGAGACAGCGGCCTTGGCCGTCGATGTGCTTGGTGCCGGAATAGACGACGATATCGGCCCCGAGCTTCAACGGGCTTTGCAGCAGCGGCGTCGAGAAGACATTGTCAACGATGACCTTGGCGCCAACAGCATGGGCTAGCGCAGACACCGCGGCAATATCGACCAGTGACAGGGTTGGATTGGCCGGGGTCTCGAAAAAGACGCAGGCAGCCGGCTGTGCTAATGCATCGCGCCATTGGTCGAGGTCCGGGCCGTCAACAAAAACCGTTTCTATGCCGAAGCGCGGCAGCAACTCGTCGAAAATGTAGAAGCAGGAGCCGAACATGGCTCGCGCTACCACCACCCTGTCACCGCTGCGCAGCTGACACATCAGGGCGGCGAAGACGGCGGCCATGCCGCTGCCCGTCGCGAGACAATCCTCAGCGTCTTCGAGTAGGGTCATGCGGCGCTCGAACATGCTGAGGGTCGGATTGTTGTAGCGCGAATAGACAAAACCCGGCGCCTCGCCAGCAAAGCGCGCCTCGGCTATCTCCGCGCGGTCGTATACGAAGCCCGAGTTGAGGAAAAGTGCCTCGCTGGTCTCGCCGTATTCGCTGCGCCGTGTGCCGCCACGCACCAGGCGTGTTGCAGGGTGCCAGCGGTGCTCGTTATGGGTGGAAGACGGAATCGAACTGGTCATGGCACTGCTCCCGCCAAGTGGACACCATGGGCCCACGGGAGCATTCCCCGTGGCGCTTTAGCATTTTCTCGCGGTGCAAGCTGCCCTCTCAAATCCCGCGGGCCCGTTTAGGGAGCGGCCAGCTCCGATGCTAGTAAATCACTCGGCAGGTGGATTTTCAAGTTGGTCTGGCTCAGCCTTGGGCCATCTTTTCGGCAACGCGCGCGTCGACATACTCAATGAGGTAATCCGAGATTGTCTCTAAGTGATTGTTGAAGAAATGATCCGCTCCTTCGATCACGCGATAGTCGACTTCGACGCCCCGCTGGCTCGATAGTTTTTCGATCAGTTTGTGTAGGGCTTCTTCTTCGATGATTGTGTCTTGGTCGCCATAGATCACTTGGCCCGAGACCGGACAGGGTGCGAGAAAGGAAAAATCGTACATGTTCGCCGGCGGCGCCACCGTCACGAAGCCGTCGGCCTCGGGCCGGCGCATGAGCAACTGCATGGCGATCCAGGCGCCGAATGAGAAGCCGCCGATCCAAATTGCCGGTGCATCCGGGTTATAGGAATGCAGCCAGTCTAGCGCCGAGGCCGCATCGCTGAGTTCACCCTGGCCCTGATCATATTCGCCTTGGCTGCGGCCGACGCCGCGAAAATTGAAGCGCAAAACCGAGAAACCCATGCGCACGAAGGCATGAAACATGGTGTAGACCACCTTGTTGTTCATGCTGCCGCCGTGCTGCGGATGGGGGTGCAGTACGAGCGCGATTCCGTTGGTGGAGTTGGCCCCGTGATGGTATCGCCCCTCCAGGCGTCCCTCGGGGCCGCTCAAGTTTACTTCCGGCACACTAGTTTCTCCGTTCGCCGACCCAGCGATTGCTGTGACGAATTGGCACAGTAAGTTACTCAGATATTTAGGTTATCACGGTGGTACAGCTCGTTAAAAAACTTGACTAACAAGCTCGGATATTTTATATGTCAATCACTAGAGCGCCCGTGCATCATTGTCACACCGTAAAGTGACTGCCTTTATATCACAATGGGTTAGAGCATGTTCAAGAGGCTTCGCGAGGATATCGCCACAGTAATGGCGCACGATCCGGCAGCGCGCTCGCGCCTTGAGGTCCTGCTTTGTTATTCCGGCGTGCATGCCGTTGCCTGTCACCGCTTTGGTCATTGGCTGTGGCGGCACGACCTGACGCTGGCCGCGCGCTTCGTTTCGCAGACCGCACGCTTCATCACCGGCATCGAGATTCACCCAGGCGCGGTTATTGGCCGTCGCCTGTTCATCGATCACGGCATGGGCGTAGTGATCGGAGGCACGGCGGAGGTCGGTGACGACGTCACCCTGTATCAGGGAGTTACTCTTGGCGGCACGTCGCTGGAACGCGGCGTCAAGCGGCATCCGACGCTCGCTGATGGCGTCATCATCGGTGCCGGGGCGAGCGTGCTGGGGCCGTTTACGGTCGGCGAGGGTGCCCGCGTCGGCGCCAATGCCGTAGTCGTGGCCGAGGTGCCGCCGGGTGCCACCGTCGTCGGAATCCCGGCAAAGAAAGTTGGCGGCAAGCGCCGACCGGTGGGCTCTGAAAAGGATGATTTTCTCGCCTATGGCACGCCCGAAAGTATTCCGGACCCGGTGGCGCGGGCCCTGGACGGTCTGCTTGACGAAGTCAGTCGCCTGCGGGCGCGTGTCGAAGAGCTTGAGAATGGTGGCGTCGAGGATGACGAAGTCGCAAGCCCGTCGGTCGGCGTGACGCGACGCCGACAGAGTACCACACCGACAGCGAAATAAATCACATGTGTAAGGAGTGGGAATTGTGCGATTAAGCACCAAGGGGCGGTACGCGGTAACCGCTATGGTCGACTTGGCACAAACCAGCATCGGCCAACCCGTGACCCTGGCGGATATTGCCAGACGGCAGGAAATATCTCTGTCTTATCTCGAACAATTGTTCGGCAAGCTGCGCCGCGGCGATTTAATCGAAAGCGTGCGCGGGCCTGGCGGCGGCTATCTACTGGCGCGACCGACCGAGGATGTCCGCATCGCAGATATCATCAAAGCCGTGGACGAGCCGGTACGTACGACCCGCTGTGAGCCGGAATCGGCGATTGGCTGCAAAAGTGACGCCAGCCGCTGTCTGACCCACGATCTGTGGGAGGAGTTGGGGCATCAAATTAACCTCTACCTCAACTCCGTAACCTTGCGCGACGTGTGCGAGGGGCGAGTGCTTGGCACCAGCGGCATTCACTACGAGGCCACGGCGGCAGCCGAGTAAGGATAGTACCGCGACGATGACAGCCACCCCGCCCATCTATTGCGATTACAACGCGACCGCGCCGGTGCGTCCGGCGGCGGCGGCAGCGGTGGTGGCCGCGCTTGAGGGGCTGGGCAACCCGTCGTCGGTGCACGCACCTGGGCGTGCAGCCTGGGCCGTGGTTGAGAGGGCGCGCTGCGCCGTGACCTCGCTGGCCGGCGCGGTGAGCGCGGATGTGGTCTTCACAAGTGGTGCAAGTGAAGCCAATAATCTCGCGCTGTGCGGCATAGCAGGCCGCCGGCCTGTGCTGTCGGCGATCGAGCACGATTCTGTCTTGGCCGCAGCGCCTGATGCCGTGCTCGTGCCTGTCTTGGCTGACGGCCGCATCGATCTCGACGCTTTGGAAGCAGCGCTAGCGGGCAGTGGGCGTCCGGCGCTGGTCTCGGTCATGGCGGCGAACAATGAGACCGGGGTTATCCAGCCTGTCGCGGCGGTGGTGGCCATCGCGCGCCGTCATGGCGCCCTGGTTCATTGCGACGCGGTGCAGGCAGTAGGACGCCTGCCACTGGCATTCGACGCGCTCGACCTCGACCTCATGAGTCTCTCCGCCCATAAGATCGGTGGGCCAGCAGGTGCCGGTGCGTTGATTTTGCGCCAGGGGCTTGAGCTGCTGCCGCAGATCGTTGGTGGGGGCCAGGAGAAGCGGCGGCGAGCGGGCACCGAGAACGTGCCGGGTATTGCGGGTTTTGGCGCAGCGGCGGCGGAGGCTGCGGGCGAAGTCGCAAAAATCGACCGCCAGGCCGTGCTGCGCGACCGTTTCGAGGCGGCCCTCGGCGCGCTCGCGGTGGTCCACGGCACACTGGCACCGCGCCTGGCCAATACGAGCTGCTTGTCCATGCCGGGTGTCGCGGCCGAGACCCAGGTGATGGCGTTTGATCTCGACGGCATAGCCGTGGGTGCGGGCTCTGCCTGCAGCTCCGGCAAGATCGCCACCAGCCATGTGCTTGCAGCCATGGGCATTGCGCGTCCCCTTGCGGATGCCGCCATCCGGGTCAGCTTCGGCTGGGCCAGCCGGGATGACGATGTCGACCTTCTGGTCGACGCCTGGAAAACACTCCATCGGCGAGTTGCCGGTGAGGCGGCGCAGAAAAGTGCCGCGTAAGATGGAGCAAGAGGGGAGAATGGCCGAGGTCAACGAGCGGGCGAACATTAAGCTGCCCGTCTATCTCGACAATCAGGCGACGACGCCGACCGACCCGCGTGTGGTTGAGGCGATGCTGCCGTTCTTCACGAAGAAGTTCGGCAATCCGCATTCGCGCAGCCACGCCTTTGGCTGGGAGGCGGAAGAGGCGGTTGAGGCGGCCCGCAGTGAAGTGGCGTCGATCATCGGTGCCGATCCCAAGGAGATCGTCTTTACCTCCGGTGCGACCGAATCCAACAACCTGGCGATTAAGGGTGTCGCGCGCTTTTATGAGGATCGCAAGCGTCACATCATTACGGTGCAGACAGAGCATAAGTGCGTCATCGATTCCTGCCGCGCTCTCGAACAAGAGGGTTTCGAGGTGACCTATCTGCCGGTTAGACCGGACGGGCTGATCGAGCTCGATGTGCTGGTCGATGCCATTCGAGATGACACGGTGCTGGTTTCCGTGATGGGTGTGCACAATGAGATTGGCATTATCCAGCCCTTGGCCGAAATTGGCGCGCTGTGCCGTGAGCGTGGCGTCTTTTTCCATTCGGATTGCGCCCAGGCCGTCGGTAAGATTCCACTCGACGTAAACGACATGAAGATCGACCTTATGAGCATCTCGGGTCACAAGATCTATGGCCCCATGGGTATTGGTGCTCTCTATGTGCGCCGGCGGCCGCGCGTGCGTCTGCGCGCCCTGATAAGCGGCGGCGGACAGGAGCGCGGCATGCGCTCCGGCACTTTGCCGGCGCCGCTTTGCGTTGGTCTCGGCGCAGCCTGCCGCATTGCCCAGCAGGAGATGCCGGCTGAGGCCGAGCGAACGGGTATGTTAGCGCGCCGACTTTATGATGGCATCACCAGCCAGATATCCGACGTCATTCTTAATGGCGACGCCGAGAAGCGGGTGCCCGGCAACCTCAATCTGAGCTTCGCCTATGTCGAGGGTGAATCGATGATGATGGCTGTCAAAGATTTGGCGGTCTCCTCGGGCTCGGCCTGCACCTCGACTTCGCTCGAGCCGTCCTATGTGCTGCGGGCGATGGGCGTGGATCGGGAGTTGACGCATACGTCTATTCGCTTCGGCATTGGCCGATTCAATACAAAGGCAGAAATCGACTATGCCGTGGAGACCATTGTCGACCATGTCGGGCGCCTGCGCGAAATGAGCCCGCTTTGGGAAATGGTCCAGGAAGGCATAGATCTCAAATCTATTCAGTGGAGCGAGCACTGAGTGTGGCAAGGGCCCGAGACAAGGGGAGGTGAGGCAATGGCCTACGACAACAAAGTCATCGATCACTACGAGAACCCGCACAATGTGGGCGCGCTCGACAAGGCTGATCCCAGTGTTGGCACTGGGCTGGTCGGTGCGCCGGCCTGCGGTGACGTGATGAAGCTGCAGATCAAAGTGGACGAGCATGGTGTTATCGAAGATGCCAAGTTCAAGACCTTCGGCTGTGGCTCCGCGATTGCTTCAAGCTCTCTGGCAACGGAATGGATCAAGGGCAAATCGCTTGACGATGCTGAATCCATCGAGAATACGCAGATTGCTGAGCACCTCGCTCTGCCGCCGGTCAAGATTCATTGCTCGGTCTTGGCTGAGGATGCCATCAAGGCGGCCGTTCGAGACTATCGGGACAAGCACGACGCAGCGGACGAGGCAGCGGAGCAGGGAAACTGAGAACTATGACCGAACAGCAACACGCCCCCGTCTCCGGCCAGCGACCACCGCCGCCCGCCATCATCACGATCAGCGATGCCGCGGCCGCGCGGATCCATATCATCCTCGAAGAGCGCGGCAAGAAAAGCGCAGGCATACGCGTCGGTGTGCGCAACGCCGGCTGCTCGGGGCTTGCCTATACGCTCGAATATGCCGATAGCATCGAGAATTTCGAAGAGGTGGTGGTTGATAAGGGCGTGACAGTTATCATCGACCCCAAGGCGGTAATGTTTCTCATCGGCAGCGAGATGGACTATGTCGAGGAAACCCTGAGTTCGGGTTTCACTTTCAATAATCCCAATGAGAAGGGTAAGTGCGGCTGCGGTGAATCCTTCCACGTATAAGCCCTGCTGGTCCTGCAAGGGACCGGTGGCGAGCGGGCTTGCCTTTTGTAATACCTGTCAGGCCGTGCAGCCCCCGGGTCAAGCGGATCATTTCGCGCGGCTCGGCCTGGCACCTACCTTTGCGCTCGATGGGGTGGAGCTTGAACGCTGCTATCTTATGCTCCAGCGGCGCCTACATCCTGACCGTTTCGCGACCAGCGGCGGCCGTGAGCGCGAGCTCTCAATGCAGCAGGCGACAAGCCTCAACGATGCCTATGAGACCTTGCATTCGCCCTTGCGGCGCGCGGAATACCTACTCGCTCTTGCCGGAGAGGTCGCCAGCGAGAACGACACCGAGGTGCTGATGGAGGCGCTTGCGGATCGCGAGACCCTGGCCGATGCTGACGGCGATGGCGTGAGCGCGCTCGCCGACGATGTTGCCTTACGCCGAGAGGCTTGTATCGCGGCACTGGGTGAGGCCTTCGCGGGCGACCACCTGACCGAGGCGGGTGCGCTCACGGGTCGCCTCGCCTATCTCGACAAGGTTGCCAGTGAGGCCCGAGTGCGACGGGTCGCACTGGCTGAAAGTGCTTGATGCTACTCGATATTCACGAGCCAGGTGAGACTCCGCTGCCGCACGAGTCGGTAACCGCCGTAGGCATCGATTTGGGTACGACCAATTCGGTGGTGGCGATCGCGCAGTCCGGTAGCGTCGAAGCCATCCGCGACCTTTGTGGCCAAGCGCTACTGCCGTCCGTCGTCGCCTATGACGAGGATGGCGTGCGCGCTGTTGGCACTGAGGCCGTCGCCGTCCTCGCCGAGGACCCCGATGCGGTGGTCTCCTCGGTCAAGCGCCTCATGGGTCGCGGGTCAGAGGATCTCAAATCGCTTGCCGGTACCTTGCCTTTTTCTATCGATTCTGACAGCGACGGTGGCATGGTCCGGCTCGGCGTTAAGGGCCACGGGCTGAGCCCTATCCAGATTTCGGCCGAGATTTGCGCGCCATGCGCGAGCGCGCCGAAGCGGGCCTCGGCCACGCCGTCGAGCGCGCCGTGATCACTGTGCCGGCCTACTTTGACGATGCCGCCCGCGCCGCCACCAAGGACGCGGCAAAGCTCGCGGGCCTCGACGCCCTGCGGCTGGTCAATGAGCCCACCGCGGCGGCGCTGGCTTACGGCCTTGATAAAGGCGCGGAAGGTCTCTACGCGGTCTTCGATCTCGGCGGCGGTACCTTTGATATCTCTATTCTGCGTCTCAAGCAGGGCATCTTCCAGGTGCTCGCGACAGGCGGTGATGGGGCGCTCGGCGGCGACGATTTCGACCACGCCTTGGCCGATCACTGGCTCTCCAGCCAAGGCATTACCAGTCTCGACAGTGGTGGCGTCAAACACCTGCTGGCGGCAGCACGCGAGGCCAAGGAGGCCATGAGCGATGCCGAATCCGGCACCTTCGAGGTTGTACTGGCCGGCGAACTTGTTTCGCTTGTGCTCGATCGGGTTACCTTCGAAGGCCTCATAGCCGAGACGGTGGATCGCACGTTATCCATCTGTCGCCGGGTGCTGGCCGATGCCGATATGTTGCCCGGCGATGTTGCCGGCGTAGTGCTGGTTGGTGGGGCCACACGCGTACCGCTTGTGCGTCGCCGCGTTGCCAAACTGTTTGGGCGCGAGCCGCTCGCCGACATCAATCCAGACGAGGTCGTGGCGCATGGCGCCGCGTTGCAAGCCGAGGCGCTCACGGCCGGCTCGGACACGCTACTGCTTGACGTTGTACCCCTGTCACTCGGCATCGAGACCATGGGCGGGCTGGTCGAGAAGATCATCCATCGCAACACACCGATTCCGGTGGCCAAGGCGCAAGAGTTCACCACCTATCAGGATGGCCAGACGGACATGATTGTCCATGTCGTCCAGGGCGAGCGAGAGATGGTCGACCAGAACCGTTCGCTGGCCCGCTTCGAGCTCTCCGGCATTCCACCCCAGGTGGCAGGCGCGGGGCGTGTGCGTGTCAGCTTCGCTGTCGACGCTGATGGCCTACTCACGGTCACGGCAGGCGAGGAGACTACGGGTACTGAGACACGGGTCGAGGTCAAGCCTTCCTATGGTCTCGCGGAAGGCGAGATCGAGCGCATGCTGCTGGCCAGCATGGAGCATGCGCGCGAGGACGTCACGCGGCGCTTGTTGGCGGAAGCGCGGGTCGAGGCGGAGAGGGTGCGCATCGCTACCGAGGCGGCGCTGGCGGCCGACGCAACCCTGCTCGAAGATGGCGAGAGCGAAGTGATTGGCGAGGCGCTTTCCGTACTTGGCGAAGCCGTTGCCGGCGAGGATCGCGACGCCATCGATGCCGCCGTGGTGGAGCTCGATGCTGCGGCCCAGCCCTTCGCTCAGCGGCGCATGGACACGGCCTTCGCCGCCGCCCTGTCGGGCCAGACCGTCGTGTCTCTCGGAGATGGTTAATATGCCCCAGGTAATTTTCGTCGAGCCCCGGGGTACGCGCCACGAGATCGACGCCCGAGTGGGCCAGTCACTACTCGAGATCGCCCACGCTAACGATCTTGATCTGGAAGGCTCCTGCGAGGGCTCGCTCGCCTGCTCGACCTGCCACGTGATTGTCGACGAGGCCTTTTACGACAAGCTGCCAGAGCCGACCGAGGACGAGGACGACATGCTTGACCTCGCCTTCGCGCTCACCCACACCTCGCGTCTCGGCTGCCAGATCGTGATGACCGACGAACTCGATGGGCTCACCGTGACCTTGCCGCCGGCAACCCGTAACGTGCTGCTCGGCTGAGGAGGTGTCCATGAAGTGGACCGACATCTACGATATCGCCATCGCGCTGGAAGAGCGCCACGCGGATGCGGATAACGTCAACTTGCGCTTCACGGACCTGCACCGCTGGGTGACCGAGCTGCCCGATTTCGAAGACGAGTCCGAGGGCTCCAACGAGAAGGTCCTCGAGGCCATCCAGATGGCCTGGATCGAGGAACGTGATTAGAGCATGACTTTGTTCGACCGTTTGCGTGAGGCGGCGGCGGATCCCTGGCGTGACTACTGCCACCACCCCTTCGTTGCCGGGCTTGCCGACGGCAGTTTGCCGAAGGCGGCCTTTCAGCACTATCTGACGCAGGACTATCTGTTTCTCATCCAGTTCGCCCGTGCCTATGCTCTTGCCGCTTTCAAGGCGGATACGCTGGAGGACATGCGCGCGGCCGCTACTACCATGTCGGCGTTGATCCATATCGAGATGCGCCTGCACGTGGAATACTGTGCCGGCTGGGGCCTCGACGAGACGGCGATGGCCGCGGCATCGGAAGCTATGGAAACCACCGCATATACGCGCTTCGTACTCGATTGCGGCCAGCGTGGCGACGTGCTCGACCTGATCGTGGCGCTGGTGCCCTGCGTCGTCGGCTATGCCGAGATCGGCGCCCGCCTTGGTAGCGATGCGGCCACGAAACGCAACGGCAATCCCTATCTGCCTTGGATCGAGATGTATGCGGGGGCGGAATACCAGGAGGTCAGCGAAGCGGCCCGCACCCAGCTCGATCGGCTCGGCGTGGCGCGTGGCGCGGATGCCCGCTTTGCCGCGCTGGCAGAGACCTTTGCCCAAGCAACCCGTCTCGAGATCGATTTTTGGGAGATGGGTTGGCGAGTGGGCGCGTCATGATCGCCCTTGACGGGGTGGCTGCGGGGGCGCGGGTGGTGGTTGCCATGTCGGGCGGTGTCGACAGCTCGGTCACGGCGGCGCTGCTGGCAGCAGCGGGCTACGACGTGATCGGCATCACCTTGCAGCTCTATGATCATGGCGAGGCGACAGAAAAGGCCAACAGCTGTTGTGCTGGGCGCGACATTAGCGACGCACGCCGCGTCGCCGCCCAACTCGGTATTCCCCATTACGTGC
>Ga0208521_1001422_pt1 | contig 12261 bp, 12 predicted proteins | sample ETNtaG_24_FD_185754 | JGI IMG/M metagenome (GOLD analysis project Ga0208521, IMG submission 185754) | Marine microbial and viral communities from oxygen minimum zone, Eastern Pacific Ocean - ETNP201306SV47 (SPAdes) (version 2) | ecosystem: Environmental > Aquatic > Marine > Oceanic ... | reverse complement strand
TTCCTTCACCAACTGATGGTAACAAGTTTACATTTTCGGTATGGGTTAAAAGAGGTGATTTAGATTCTGGTACAACACAATTTTGGTTATTAGGTGCTAAAGATTCGGCTGAGTCTAATATTAAATTTTATGGGGACAAAATTGAGGCACATTTAACTGGTTCTAACTATGATTTTAAAACTGATGCTGTATTCCGTGATACAAGTGCTTGGTATCATTTAGTATTTACCTATGATTCTGATGATGGAACAGTAGCCGACAGATTTAAAATATATGTAAATGGAGTCCGCCAAATCGTTGACGATAGCTCTATTCCATCAGGTACAGATAATGAGTTTACAAAAAATGGAACAGGACTATATCTCGGTGCTCACAATTCAAATTACCATCATTTTGATGGCCATATGGCAGAAGTACACCTAATAGATGGTACTGCCTTAACCCCATCTTCATTCGGTAGAACAGGTACTTACGGTGAATGGAAACCTATAGAAGTAAGTGGTTTAACTTATGGTAATAATGGATTCTATCTAAGTTTTGTAGGTGGTGGAGTTATGTCTGCTACAGGTGGCACAATAACTACTGATGGTGATTATAAAGTTCATTCATTTACTGCTGATGGTACATTCACACCGACAAGCGTTCCTGCTACTAATAGCTATGTAGAATATCTTGTTATCGCTGGTGGTGGTTCTGGTGGACGCTCACTAGGTGGTGGCGGTGCTGGTGGTTATAGAACAGGAATGTTGTCTATTACTACCCAAGCATATTCTATTACTGTAGGTGATGGAGGCGCTCCCAGCACTGGTCAAGGAGATGATGGGGATAACTCAGTATTTTCAACGATAACATCAATTGGCGGTGGTGGTGGTGGAAAAGCATATAGCAATAATGGTGATGGTAGAGATGGTGGTTCAGGTGGTGGTGGTGCTTCAACAGATGGTAGTAGTTCAGATGGTGGAAGTGGAACAGCTGGTCAAGGATATGCTGGAGGTAACGCTACTAACAGTAGTGAGACCAGATGGAATGGTGGCGGTGGCGGTGGTGCTGGTGCTGGTGCATCCAATGCATCAACAGCAGGTACAGCTACTGCAGGAGGTGCAGGTTTAACATCTTCTATCACAGGTTCATCTGTAACAAGAGCAGGTGGCGGTGGCGGTGGCGCGTATTATTATTCTACTACTGGTACTAGCGGTGCTGGTGGTTCAGGTGGTGGTGGAACAGGTGGTAAAAACGGAGTTAATCCAACTGCTGGAACTGCAAATACTGGTAGTGGTGGTGGTGGTAATGGATTAACTAATGCTGGACACACTCAGGGTTCAACATCAGGTGCTGGTGGTTCAGGTATTGTTATCATTCGTTACAAGTTTCAATAGGAGGTCTATATGAGTAATGATTTAGGAATAGATAGATCAGGAAATAATAATCATTGGTCAGTTAATAATATGACAATATTAGACCAGATGCTTGACACGCCTACGAATAACTTTTGTACGATGAATCCTTTAGTTCACGGTAGTGCCGCTACTTACAAAGAAGGCAATTTAAAAATAGAAACACCTAACTATCCGTGGAGTAGAGGAACTTTTGTAGTTTCTTCTGGTAAATGGTATTGGGAATGGAGACATTACGCTGGCGGCGGTGCTTGTTATATTGGTATATGCAATGATAACAGAACTCCCGGTGGAGACCTGCAGGCGGTTGCTAATGTTCAATCGTGGGTTGGTCACCTTGATGGAAATACTAAAAATTGGACAGACAGCACAACTGATAACTCAATTTCTGGTATTGCCATTGGTGACATTCTATCTGCCGCTCTTGATTTAGATGGAGGTTCAATAAAGTGGTATAAAAACAATGTTCTTATACATACTGATAGTACATTACCAGCAGGTGAAGAAGTAACTCCAATGCTTTCGGCAACAAATGACGGAGCTAATCCACTTGGAAGTTGGTGGGGTGACGTTACATTTAACTTCGGACAAGACTCAAGTTTCGCAGGTGAAAAGACAGCACAAGGCAATCAAGATGATAATGAGATAGGGGACTTCTATTACACTCCGCCTAGCGGTTTCTTAGCATTATGTACATCTAACCTACCAGAACCTGCTGTTAAACCTAGTCAGCATTTTAATACTGTGATTTGGAGTGGTGATGGAAATCACCCAAGAACCATTAGCGGTGTTGGTTTCCAGCCAGACTTAAACTGGATAAAACTTCGTAGCAATTGGGGTTCTCATTATCTCTTTGATGCTGTTCGTGGAGCAGGGGAGGGTCTTATGTCGAACGATACTATTGAAGAGGAATCATCATCAGTACATACAGCATTTACAAGTGGTGGGTTTACTCTTGGTGATCCCGGTATCACCGGGATCGGTTTAAATGAAACAGGTGATGATTTTGTAGCTTGGAACTGGAAAGCAAACGGTAGTGGTTCAGCTAATTCTAATGGCTCTACAAACTCTACAGTTAGTGCTAATACAGATGCTGGGTTTAGTATTGTTAGTTATACAGGTACAGGTAGTAATGCTACTGTTGGACACGGATTAAGTGTAGCACCTGAAATGGTAATAGTAAAATCACGCTCAAGTGTTGAATCTTGGATTTGCTATACCGAAGCTACTGGAAATACAGGATATCTACCTCTTAATGCTACATCAGCGTTTTCTAGTAGTTCAACGATGTTTAATAATACAAGTCCAACAGCATCTTTGTTTACGGTTGGTACAAATAATGCTACAAATAGTAATACTCAGACCTACATAGCCTACTGTTTCCACTCTGTAGATGGCTACTCTAAGGTGGGTTCATACGAGGGTAATTCTAATGCTGATGGTACATTTGTATATTTAGGATTCAGACCTGCTTTTGTAATGTGGAAAAAAACAAATCAGGCTGATGATTGGGGAATACACGATAACACAAGAGATACTTCAAATGTTGTTGAAAATGTACTTAGACCAAATGAAATTGCAGTAGAATTTGATGGGGTATCTTGTGATTTTTTATCTAATGGTTTTAAATGGAGAGTTAGTAGTGGTTTGAGAAATAATAGTGGTGATACATACATCTACCTAGCATTCGCAGAAACACCTTTTAAATATTCAAACGCACGATAGGAGCAAACAATGTGGTACTTTAATGGACAGACAATAAAAACACCAAAGGAAATGGTGATAAGTGGTATTACATATCCTAGAGCAATCTTTAGAGATAGTGATACACTCACATCATTAGGAATTAAACCTTATAGTGAAACAACACCAGATTCCAGATACTACTGGAATGGTGCTTTTACTTTAGATGAGTCTGGTGCTGAAGTCGTAGGTAGTTATGCTGGAACTGCTAGAGATGTAGATACGCTTAAAGCTAGTATGCTAGACACAATCAACTCACAGGTAGCCTCAAAGCAAGGTGCTATAGATTGGTACTGGGCGAGAGCAGACAAAGGTGGCAAGGCTATACCTTCAGAAATATCCGATTATGCTACAACTATATATTCAGAGCAAGCGACTAAAGAGAGTGAAGTGGTTGCTCTATCAACTCTTGAAGAGATTATGGAATACGAGAATCGTTCTCATACTGAAGTGAGGAAGGTTAAACATACTAGTGAAGAAGGTGTGGAAACTTATGGACCAGAAACTACATCATCTACTAGACATATAAATATGTTACAACATTGGACAGCTAATCCCACAGATGAAGTGGATGAGGCTTTTGTAAGTTTGACTGCTGATTAAATAGTTATCCTCATATTAGTTACCTGATGAGGAGCCATTGGCTCTATGTGGAGTACTCCACCTTGCGATAAAATGATTTTTCTAGTCGAAGCATCACTCATATCCACTACTGACACAACACCCTGCTGAATTAACCAAGTTTCAGTCTTATCTTTATGAAAGAGCATACTTGATTTGTGTGCCTTCTCGTTGCTCCCAATCTCTTACATTATATAAATACTCTATATGTATGTATTTATCTTACACGATTTTTACATACTCACCACATTTTATATATAAGTAAGGACTAATATGGCGGACCAAGAAATACTAGAACGATTACGGGACGGCCTTGATAATATGAAAGAACGTGTAACTAGATTAGAAGAACAAATGAAAACGGTATATAATGGCGTAGAACGAGTGGAATCTAAACTAGATAAACTAATTGAACAAGGCCGCGAACACGAATCGGATATAGCAGGAAACAAAATCCAGATTGGAAACGGAGAACGATTTTTCTGGTTGATTCTCAGTGCCGTCATTGGCCTGGTGATATACTGGGTTAAATCAGGAAGTTAATGTTATGTTAGATATACTAATTGGAACAGAAAAAATACTGTCCGCACTAGCGGCCACGTTCTGTATTACAGCATTTGCATTCACAGTTAGACATAGAATCTTTTATTCGGTATGGGCAAGGTCATCGATATTGATTGCTGGTTTGGTCGCAATGTCAAACTTCTTTGGTAGTTTAGGAATATTAAACGGTATTGGCGGGACCCAAGGTGAGATAGTTCTTCATATTTTGTTTTCACTATCTATCGCTCTTTCCTCGTACACGATTCTTAGATTTAAGTGGGGATTAAAGAAACAATACAAAAAGATGTTTGAAAGTTATGTGGGATGTCAAAATATAGACTGTAGTATATTTAAGACCAATAAAACGCCAGTCAAGGGCTATTGGCTGAGTTTTTCGTGGCCGTGGTTGTTTCCAACTATTCTACACATAAATAAAGATAAGAGCGTAAAAGAAAATATTGAGTTTGAAATAGAAATGCACAAATTCAATGCGGAATTGGATTCAAAACGAAAAGATGAGGATTAATAATGGCGAAATTACAATCGGTTGACAATTTAAGGGATTATGCCTATCGGAAACTTGGTGCTCCGAAGATAGAAATCCAAGTTGATGATACACAAGCATATGACCGAATAGATGATGCACTTCAATTATTCATACAGCGCCACTTTGATGGTGCGGTAGAGAAGTTTGTTACAATAGAATTCACAGCAGATGATGAAACTAACGGATATTTGACGTTAGATGATGATATCATTGCAGTGACTAGAATTTACGAACCTGGAAGATATTCTTCTGAGGCGATGAGTGATGTTCGCTACAGAATTATGTTTGATGAAATGTTCGATATGACCAAAATTAGTTTGCAGTATTTTGAAATAACGATGGAGCATCTTGAAATGATTCAGAGTTACTTCAGATTAGATAGAACGTTTACATTTAATAAGGCAACTAACAGATTATACAGCCATTCAGGTAAAATTATTGGACCTAAATGTAGTGATACTCAATATACAGATAAAGCAACTTGCGAGGCCGCTGGCGAGACTTGGACAGTAGGAAATTCTATGCTTTTACGAGTGTGGCAAGCCGTAGTGCCTAGCGAATCAAATTCTTATGCGTTAGATGTATTTAATGACGAATGGATTAAGAAGTATGCCACTGCTCAAATCAAACAGCAATGGGGTGCAAATATGAAACAGTTTGACGGAATGCCATTGCCCGGTGGAATCACTATCAACGGACAACAAGTATGGGATGAAGCAAAAGAAGAGATTGACAAACTCGAAGAAGAATTCTCCCTTAATTACGAACTTCCGGTTAATTTTATAGTGGGGTAGAGTTGTGGGTATGTTCGACAATATGTCCAAATCTCCAATGGTCAAAGATATAGTTGAAGAGGTTGTCGCTGTTATTGGATTTCAGGCAAAATATCTTCCGCGAAAGTATGGCACGGCCTTGGACCCAGTGTTCGGTGAAGACCCGTCTAGTAAATTTGATACTGTTTGGACACTTAACATACTAATAGATGATTACCAAGAATATGGAGATGTAGGCGACTTTTATTCTAAGTTCGGTGTAACTGTAACTGATGAGATGAAAGTGTCTTTTACTAAGACACAGTTTGCCGGACAAACAGTAGATACTGATGATGATACACCAATTGCTGGTGACCTGTTATATTTTCCAGATGCAGAAGCACTATTTGAAGTAACCTTTGTCGGCAATGACAGTTCATTCTATCCAACACCAGAAGGACCACAACACGTTTGGACTTTAACGCTCAAACCTTGGGAATATGGTGGTGAAGATATTGATACTGGTGATGCTCAGATTGATGCACTAGAAACAGAAATTCAAGATGCTGTAGATAAAGAATTAGACACACCTGATTGGGATGATATGAGTGACGATATTCTTGACTTATCAGAAATGAATCCATTTGGGTCGACTTAAGGAATAGATTATGTTTGGAACAACTTTTTATCACGGAACAACTAAAAAATTAATAATTGCGTTCGGCTCCGTGTTCAACAACATACACGTACAACGAACGAAGAAAGATGGTACCCTAATCAAGGATATCAAAGTTCCGCTTGCCTATGAATCACGAAAGAAGTATCTTGCACGATTAATCCAGGACCAAACAAAGAATAGAGCAGTTCCACGGATGGGCTTTATTATGACTGGACTAGAGCAGGACCTCTCAAGGGCCGCTAATCAAATGAACGAGTTCAGATTCAATCACCCTGATAACGATAAAGCATTTGTGATGTACAATCCGATTCCGTATAACTTCTCGTTCTCTCTTGACATTTATACTGATTATATGGATGACAGCCTTCAGATAGTAGAACAAATATTGCCGTATTTCGCACCAGACTTCAACGTAGTAATTGAAGAAATTCCAGAATTAGATATGCGAAGAGATATTCCTATCGAATTAACTGGAATAGATATGGTAGATGAATTTGAGGGAGATTTTGCAGACCAACGAATTGTCAATTGGACTTTAAATTTTATGATTAGAGGGTGGATTTATCCACCGATACGAGATCAAGAACTCATCAAGACGGTCAGCACAAATTATATTATCGATACTGGTGCATCTGGTCCTTTCCACCCTGATGAGCAAATCAATCTAGAAGTTGACCCATTCGCTTATGGTGCAGAGGACAACTGGACGATTAAAGTTACTGGGGGACATCCTGATAATCCAGATGACCCGTATGATGTTGATACAATGGAAGAATTAAATTGGCCAATAACTAGAGATACATAATGAGAGACAAGGTGAAATATTATGGTAAAGAAAACGATTAAAGAAAAATTAGATGCTGAATTAGATATAGCGGAAGATATTATTGCAGACTACGAAACACCTACAATAGATAATCCGCCAAAAAAGCCATCTAAAGAAAAAAGAATTGTCAGAGTTAATGACCAGCGAGGACTGGCACCGAGGGCTACAGTTAAATCTGACCCCATAGACGGAGACCTCGGAGAAGATTATTCATACGCTAGAGATAATCTTTACAATCTGATAGAACGTGGAAATGATGCCCTTGAGGGGATTCTTGAACTAGCGAAGGAAATGGAACACCCAAGAGCATATGAAGTAGCGAGTGGTTTAATTAAAAATGTATCTGAAACAACGATGGAGTTGTTGAAGATGCAGAAAGAATTAAAACTAATGAAAGACGGAGATGCTCCTAAAACTAACGTCAATAATCTTTATGTAGGCAGTACCGCTGAATTGCAGGAGATGTTGAAAGGCAAAACAATAAAGACTTAGGAGAAGTACAATGGGCAAAGACCTTATTGTTCAAAATATTGCTTTGATAATTATTTTTGTAGGAATAGTATTTGGAGTTACCGTTATTATGGATATGGCCAGGGATACCCAGGCAACAAAGAACTATATAATAGAAGATAAGAAAAGAATTCAACTGCTTGAAAATGTTATTAATGGACAGGCAACGCTTGGAACGAGAGTTGATGACATTGAAAAATTAATTCCAGAACATAACGAGAAGTTTATGAAACTGGGTGCTAAATTAGATACACTAGAAGTACAAATAAAAGTGTTGCTGGATGCATTGGCAGATAAAACAAAGGACGCCCGATGAAACGTCACGAGTGATAATTTCGGGGTGTTAATTATATTATGACAATAACTACCTATTTAGGAAACCCCCTATTAAAACGTGTAAATGTTCCTCAGAACTATACTCAAGAGGAGATACACGAATACGTTAAATGTAGGGATAATCCAATCTATTTCATTAAGAACTATATGACCATTGTCAATATAGATAAAGGCCTAATGAAATTTGATTTATATCCGTTCCAAGAAAAACTGATATTGGGTCTACAGAATAATAGGTTTTCCATAGTCAAGTGTCCAAGACAGTCTGGGAAATCACAGACAAGTCTGGCATTTATGCTTCACTATGTATTATTTACTGACCAAAAGCACGTAGCGATTTTAGCCAATAAGGGTGCGACAGCAAGAGAATTGTTGGGTCGTCTCCAATTGGCGTATGAAAAACTTCCTATGTTCTTACAACAAGGAGTTGCGGAATGGAATAAAGGCTCTATCGTATTAGAAAATGGTTCCCAAATACTCGCAAGTTCTACAAGTTCAAGTGCAATTCGTGGCTATTCTTTCAACCTAATCTTCCTAGACGAATTCGCATTCATTCAGCAAGGAATGGCCGAAGAGTTTTTTAATTCAGTTTATCCTACCATATCATCTGGTCAAACATCAAAAGTTATTATTGTATCAACGCCGAATGGGATGAATCATTTCTATAAGATGTGGACTAATGCCATAGAAGGTCGTTCCAACTATCAGGCCTTTGAAATCAATTGGTGGGATGTCCCTGGTCGAGATGAAGAATGGAAGAAACAGACAATTGAGAACACGAGCGAAGAACAATTTAGGCAAGAATTTGAGTGTGAATTTTTAGGGAGTGTTGGTACTCTGATTACTCCTGGGAAAATTGCCGAACTTACAATAAAGACTCCTCTTTCACGCAAAGATAATCTAGATGTACTAGAAGAGACAATTGAAGGACACAATTATTTTATAACAGTTGATGTAGCAGAAGGACGTGGTCAAGATTACTCAACAATAAGTGTGATTGACATTACACAAATACCTTTCAAGCAAGTGGCTAAGTATCGGTCAAACACTATATCTCCACTTCTTTTTCCAAACATAATTCAAAGAGTAGCAACTGCATATAATAAAGCGACTGTACTGATTGAATCCAATGGGCCTGGTGGGGAAGTTGCTAATATTCTCCATTACGATTTGGAATACGAAAACTCAATTAACGAATCAGGGGTCCTATCAAAATTAGGAATTAAAATGACTAAACGTGTTAAAGCGATTGGTTGTTCTAATCTTAAAGACTTAATAGAAACTAATAAACTTATAATTAATGATTTAGAGACAATATCCGAATTAACACAATTTATCGTTCGTGGAAAGAGTTGGTCAGCCGAAATGGGCGCTCACGATGACCTAGTAATGGGTCTAGTTATGTTTTCTTGGTACTCTTCTCAACCACAATTTAAAGAATTAAACGATATTGATTTAAGAACGAAATTATATGATGGACAAATACAACAAATAGAAGAAGATTTGACTCCATTTGGGTTTATTGAAGATGGAACTGATGAGGATGGTAAATATGTCTCGGAAGGTGGAGAAATTTGGCAGACATATCATCAATCTTGAACTTGAAGTCGTTGCTTCAGAAACTATAAAATTATAAATAATAGTATTGGTAGAGGGCTAGAAAAGTCGAACCCTGAAACTTCGTCGGAATTATCGCACGATAACTCAATAACGGTAAAGCGATTGGAGTTGACCATATGTTGAATAATTATTTTAATAAAGGAGAAAAACGATGGGATTTCAATTAAGCCCGGGCGTCCAGACAAAAGAAGTTGATTTGTCAACGTCTATACCCGCGGTTGCGACTTCATTAGGCGCTACAGTTGGTCGTTTTACTTGGGGACCTGCATTTGAGCCTTATCTATGCACCTCAGAAGCCGACCTTGTAGAAGTCTTTGGGCAACCAACTAACGATACATACCCTGCGTTTCTTTCTTCTGTCGCTTTCTTGAAGTATTCTAACAGCCTTCAAGTAGTACGAGTTGTTGATTCAGGGGCGATGAATGCCGCGCCTTCTGGTAATGTAACTCAAATCACAGGCGAAGAAGATTTTGAAACACAGTTGGATGCAGGTACTCTGACAGAAGGCTTTTATGCCCGATATCCAGGTACTTACGGAAATGGCATTAGTGTGGAGACACACGATGGTACTACAGGTTTTGATGCTTGGCAATATGCTGGCGCTTTTGATGTAGCACCTGATACAGGCAACAATGAATTGGCAATAGCCGTAGTAGTTGATTCCGAAGTAGTAGAAAGTTATCTTGTGGGTTTAGCACAAGGAGACAAAAATAGCGACGGTGGAAACATTTGGGCAATGGACATTATTAATCCAAAGTCTAAGTTAATCTGGATTAACACGGCTAACGTGCCGTATACCGGCTGGGGGTTAGGTGCTAATACAGTAGCATTTTCTGGTGGTCTCGCAGTTTCGGCGGCCATTCCTGCTCATTGTGATGACAATTCTAACGATGATCAAGCAACTTGCGAAGGCAACAATAATACTTGGGTCCCACTAGTGGCCGCTGGTACTGTCGGCTCTAACGAGTATATAGCAGGTTGGGATAAATTTGCTAACGCTGATGAAGTTAACATATCAATTGCAATGGCCGGCGGACTCTCTAACGAAAGTTCAGCCCAAGTAGCAGTAGTTTCTAAGTACATTGTTGAGACAATAGCAGAAGGTCGTAAAGACTGTATCGCTGTTATATCACCTCCGAAAGAAGAAGTTGTAAATGTTGGTGGCGCCGCAACCGCTGTCGCCAATGTAATCGCTTGGAGAAAAGATGCTTCATTTAACTCTGCTTCATCTTACGGTACGCTTGATTGCAACTACAAATACGTTTATGATGTCTACTCTGACACATATCGCTGGATTGGTTTTTCTGGTGATGTTGGCGGACTAATGGCGTATACTGATAGCGTAAGAGAAGCTTGGTGGTCACCAGGTGGTCTTAATCGTGGTCAGATTAAGGGAGTTGTAAAACTTGCTTATCAACCAACACTAGCACACAGAGACCTGTTGTATATGCTTCCTAACGGAATCAATCCAATTGTTTCTTTCCCTGGTCAGGGAACTGTACTTTGGGGAGATAGAACTCTGCTAGTTAAACCAAGTGCTTTCGATAGAATTAATGTTAGACGTTTGTTTATCATTCTAGAAAAAGCGATATCAATATCCGCAAAATATTTCTTGTTTGAATTCAATAACGAATACACACGTAAGAATTTCTTGAATATGGTTAATCCATATCTTGAGGGAATCAAAGCGAGACAGGGAATGTATGATTTCTATGTACAATGTGATGCCACAAACAACACACCTGAAATTATTGACTCAAACCAGTTCGTTGCGAGTATTTTTATTAAACCAGCCAAGTCTATCAACTTTATCACGCTCAACTTTGTTGCGACAAAGAGTGGCGTTGATTTTGATGAAGTCATTGGTCAAGTATAAAGGAGAATTAAAATGAGTTTTGATGTAACCAATTTTAATAACCAATATACAGGCGATTACGCACGTCCTAATCTGTTTGAGGTCGAGATTCTTGGTCTGGCAGGCACCGATCAGTACTCTTCAAAAATGTTTGTTAAAGGAGGGAGTCTTCCAGAAGCTACAGTTGGAATGGTCGAAGTACCTTATCAGAACCGTAAATTAAAGATTCCTGGTGACAGGACATTCGCGGATTGGACAGCAACAATTCTTCAAGACGAAGGTTACGTTCTGCGTACAGCCCTGTTAAATTGGCAAGCGGCAATTTCAGGCTTTAGTTCATTCAGTTCTACTGCTGGAGTATCTACTTCTCACAAGCAAATCTTAATTCAACCGTGGAATCGTAACGGCACAAAATCTGGACACAAAGCAAATGTGTATGGATGGCCTAGCTCAGTCGGCTCAGTTGAATTATCTTGGGAAAGTGCTGATGCTATTCAAGAATATACTGTTACTTTTACTATTTCTTGGGATGACGGTGGCATTGATGACAGCGAGATCAACGTATTATCGTAGTAATAAACTTGTTAATTGAGCGTATAAATATAGATAATACTAACTTTTAATTAACGGGTTATAAGTGATATGGAACTATTTGGTTATAAGATAGAGAAAAAAATTGGCTCTAGCGTGGGGGAACAGGGAACGAAATCCTTTGTTGCCCCCAACTTAGACGATGGTTCTACTGTAATAGATGGAGGAGGCATTAATGCCTTCTCCGTCAATTTCGACACTGCGTTTACTACGCAACAAGAGTTAATTGCTAAATATCGTGCAG
>Ga0208521_1001414_pt1 | contig 12308 bp, 13 predicted proteins | sample ETNtaG_24_FD_185754 | JGI IMG/M metagenome (GOLD analysis project Ga0208521, IMG submission 185754) | Marine microbial and viral communities from oxygen minimum zone, Eastern Pacific Ocean - ETNP201306SV47 (SPAdes) (version 2) | ecosystem: Environmental > Aquatic > Marine > Oceanic ... | reverse complement strand
GCTCTTGTCATATATGTCATTGGAACATCTGATAGATTATAGGGTCTACCATATAGGTCTACAAAAACCTTTTCTTGCAACCATTCTCTTTTAACCATTTGTTACCCCCTATTAATTTATTGTTTTAACATTTTTGGCAACTTCACCTTGTTTACCTTCACCGATGTCAAATGTAACATTTTGACCTGCTTCTAAAGTCTTATATCCATCTGAGTTTATCTCGGAAAAGTGTACAAAGTAATCTTTACCATCTGATGGATTGGCTACAAAACCGTAACCCTTTTTACCATCAAACCATTTTACTTTACCTTCATTCATAGTATTCTCCTATTTGTTTATTTTGTGATTTAAAAAATCTTTTTGTTTCTGTACAGCTTTTTTAAGAGCTGTCTTTTTTTCTTTATGTCGGTCAATAAGTATTTGTTCTTTTGTCCGACGTTTAATTTTTTTCTTAGGTGGTTTAACCTTAGTAGGTTTTAATGTACCTTTTAATTTAGGTTGTTCTTTACCTTTGTGAAATACATTACCATCTTTATCAACAAACTCTGCCATAAAGTGCCAACCTGGTGGACGACCCGTTGGTATATAACTTTTCTTTTCCTCTGGCATACCTACTGCTTTTAAAACACAATAAGCACAAGTTACTTTAACGGCTTCTTCACCAATACCACTAACTTCTCTACCACATTTATGACAACACATATAAAGTGTACCACCTACTTTATATGAATTACTTACTTCTGTTTTCATTTCTTATTCCTTATTTATTAATTCTTTGAGTGCAGGACAGGATTCGAACCTGCGGATAATGGATTTGCAATCCACCCCATTAGACCACTCTGGCACCTGCACGGCCTCTGCAGTGTGCTCAAAAATCATACCCCGTCTTACTCATCCAAAAATCTTCACTCTCTAAAAATTCATTATCAATATAACTCATTATATCTTCTGCTAAGTTTGAATCCACCTCCCATAACTCGTCGCGAGAGTAGTGTGATTTTCTTTCTTTATCTTCCCAATATATAGCTGTAATCTCTACATCATCTCCATCCATATTCCAAGATACAGTAATAGGACTACCACTTGGTACTATATATTCAAACTCTTCATCCCAAAGCCATAACATAATTATATTACACTCGTTTCATTAAGAACAAACATCATAATCATTAATACATATAGTATTATCATTAATACTAATCCCATTAATGTGTCTTTTATTTTTTTTAATATCATATTATAACCCTTTATTCTATATTAGAATATACAACAAAACCCAATACAAGTCAAGTCTTTTTTTCACTTTTTTTCCTAAATCTTTTATACATTTTATTCAAAGCTAATTTTTGTTTTGGTGAAAGAGTACCTCTATCTCGAATTTGTTTCTCAATAGAATCTAAAAAATCTTCTGAACGCCAAACGTATGTATCGTGATAGTTAGCTTTATTTAAAGCTTCTTTAACTAAACTTAACTTAAATAAGAGTCTTCCAGTTTCTAAACGTTTCTTCTCAAGTTCCTCTGGAGAACTTCTTTCCATTATATTATGAATAGCATTTAGCATCTTTGGTGTTATCTTACGACCACTAATAATAGCAACATACATATCAACTGTGAAGTCATCTGCTTTTTTTGTTTCAACAAGAAACTTTAATTCTTTATATTCTTTATTATAAGTCTTTTTATTGTAAGCGGCTTTTTCTTGACTTTTTTTAGTAGATTCTAAAACCTTTTTACTCACAGGCTTATTATTCAATAACGGATTTAATACTGGTTCACTCATCGGTAATTGGGTCCTGTCCATCTGAAATAATCTTGGTTTTTATCAAATATATTTCCACGAGTATGTTTAGCAGCTGCATTCCAACTAGCTGCTTTTAATACATCACCAGATTTCATAGATACTCCTTTATGCTCACCATCTTCTTTAGCAACAAATCCCCAAACAGAAGTACCTCGTATAACCTTTATAAATTTCCTACCGGGTTTTAATGATAGTTCATCGTGAAATCTCATATCACCTCTGCTCCATTTTTCATAATCCTTACGTATATTCTCTAATAGAATATCCATAGCTGTATCAAAATCTTTTTTGATTGGTTTCGGTCTGATACCATTGATAAATTTAAAACTCATATTTTTACTCTTTTATTCATATCTGAATATACGAATAAAACCCTATACGTGTCAAGTCTTTTTTTCACTTTTTTTTCCTATATAAAGGGGGGCTAGTTTCCCAGCCCCCATAATATACTTTTAGAAATTAACAGTTAATCCTAAGTTAAAGTATCTTGGTGTTCCAAGAAATACTTCAGCATTATGAGCTAAGTGAAGTTTATCACCAAATCCATTATACTGTGAATTATCAACTGCGTCTTGTACATAAACTGCGTCAAGTGCATTAAATAAATGACCTGTTAGTGTCATATCATATCCTGCAATCTTAGGTAGTTTATAAGCTGCGTGTAAGTCTAAACGATTGTATGCTGGTGCTTGCCATACTTGGCTTCTATCAGCATCGCCAGAAAGTTCACGTGAACCTGGACTCCAATCAGCGTAGTTCTTATCATACATCTTAAAGATACCTTGCAATCTAAGACCACTTATCGGTGTAAGTGTTGTGCCTAAGACATATGCTGTCTGAGGTTGGTCACCTACAAATAGTCCATCAAGTGTATAAGTGTAAGATGTTTGTACTGGAGTTTCTTCATCATACTCTGTATAAAGACCATCTGCATCTCCATCAAACTTCCACTTACCAAATGATACTGCTCCGTCTAAACGAATTATATCATTTAACTTCATTGAACCTTCAATTTCAAGACCCTGGTGTTTTTGACCGATACCTTTTAAGAATATCACATCAGTATCACCTGAATCACCTTGTCCAGTAGTTACCGCTTTTGTAAGGTTTCTGTCTTTCCAATCTGTATTGTAAGCACTTACCTTAACTGCGAAATTATCTGAACTGAAATTGACACCAGCTTCTGAACTAATGAATGATTCATTCAATGGGTCTGAAGCTACTGTACCATCGTAGTAGATTACATTATCCATAATTGGTGGTTTTTCAACATATCCTGAGTTAGCAAATACACTAACATTATCGTCTACGTCATACATTACACCACCTTTTACTTGGAAAGTAGAGATAGCATCTGCTTCAACTACTTCGTTAGCAACTGTAAAATGGTCTTGATAAGAATATTTGATACTTGATAATCCACCCATACCATAAACATTAAGTTTATCTTTAGTGTATTTACCTTGTACAAATCCACCTAACCAATCAACTGTAGTACTATTATGATATGCTATGATATCACCAAGTCCTTTCATTTTATCAGCGTTGGATACATCATTTTTATTCCCACCATAAACATAATAATCACCACCAAGTAAATCACGAACTTCTCGTGCGTGTTCTATTCCTGCTGTTCTCCAATCTAAACCAACTTGAACTTCAAGTTCATCTGATACATCATAGTTCAATTTAGAAATCAAACCATAAGTATCTTGACGATTGATTGAGTTACGAAGAATACCTTTTGAACGATTATCACTTGCATGATAATCAGTATCTACGTTATCGGAGTTAGCTGCAATAGCAGCGTTCCAATCCCAAGTCCAGGGTGAACTCTTATACCATTTGTTTCCCTCGACTGCAGGACTTCTGAAAGAACTACCATAAGTTCCTGTACCACCACCTGAACCACCACTCCAATAAAGAACTGAACTCAAATGAGTTTTTTCATTTATTGTTAAAAAGTGATTTAGATTCACTAATGGTTTATGAAAGAAGTTTTCTCTTTCATTTAGGAAATTAGGATCGTGCCTATCAGTTGTACGTGCACCATACATATACCAATACTGTTTACCTGTATAGTCTGAACTAACAGGTCCCCAATTTTGACTGAATGTACGACCAGCTTCGTGTTCGAATTTAGCTCCGTCTGCGAAAGCATCTGTATCATACCCATCAACATCACCAGCTAACTCTTGTGAGTAAGTAGCAATATTCTGTTTGTATAAGTTCTGCCCATGTCGCTGTGGAGCTCCGATTGCATATAGTTCAAATCTGTTTTTATCATTTAACTGATATGAACTACCTAAGTACCAAGCCCAAGCATCTGTCCAGTTTCCATCAATGACACCATCACCAGTCTTACGAACTATCGTTCCACTAAGTGCTAGTTTATCACCAATCAAACCTGTGTTGTAGTTAACAGTAGATTTTATAAATCCCCCTGCACCACCTTCTTGTTTGAACTTGCCACCCTTTGTCATCGCCGCGGGGTCTGTGATGATATTCATAGTTCCACCAATTGAAGGTGTAGCTAAATTAACAGCACTTAAACCACGTTGCATTTGAATGGATTGGGCTGCATCTGCAACACCATCCCAATTAGACCAATAGACCCACCCATTTTCCATATCATTCTGGGGAACTCCATTAATCATCACGGCTACATTTCGTTGGTTAAACCCACGAACATTGATACGAGCATCACCCGCACCACCACCTTGTTGTGTTGCATATACACTTGGTGTAGTATTCAAAGCCATCGGAATATCTTGTGAACCAAGACGAACTTCCATATCCTCTTTACTAACTGTTGTGTATGCAACGGGTGTTTTTTCATCTGCACGAGAAGCCAAAACTTCTAATGCTGACATCTCAACTACTGAAACTATAAGTCCAAAGTCGAGAGTTTCATCACCACTAACATCAATAGATTTAGTAGTGGATGTATACCCAATAACTGAAGCTGTAACTGTATAAGAACCTGGTTCGATTTTAATCGAATAGACACCATCTACATTAGCAGCGGCCCCCAAATCAGTTCCATTGACAACTACGTTAGCTCCAACTAAAGGTTCGCCTTTCTCTGATGCAACTGTACCACTAATACTTTGTCCGTAGACAAATATAGGTAGTAACATTGTAAACATCATTGAAAGTAGATTCCGTTTATTCATAAACGTTCTCCTCGTTGTTTATTGTTAAGACGCATTTTTCTACAGGTGCGTCAACTGCCTGTCGCTTGCTTTTTTGTAGTATGTAAAATCTTAGTTTGCATCTTCTTTATCATCTGTATCACCAATTCCATAAACAATTTCACATTCGCTTGAATCACAAAACTTTTCTACATCTGCTTCTTCACCTTCTACACCTACAAAACTCAAATATCCAAGTTTTTTAACTTGCTTCTTATACTCTTTTTTTTCTATTGCCTCATATGGCATTTGTCTATATGCTCCTAATGGATGTCTTGGAAGTAAAGAAATACCTTTTAGTCTATATTGAAAATAATTCAACACATGTGGTAATTCATTGGCTTCTGTTTCAGGATCGAATGTTGCGGTACAACTCACTTGATTATCAGCCCAATGTCGTTGCATAAATGCGGCTAGATTAAATTGTTCCCAAATAGACAATTCTTTAGCTGTTCTTATACCTTGACCGACATCCACAGGAACTTCTATAACCATTGTAGTATCTTCTGAACCAAACGCTGGTTCAACTTTGTAACCTGCTTTTTTCAATGGCTCTATTAACTCTGAATGTTTTGATACTCTAATTCTTCGTACATAAAATCTACTCTCTGGATAATGTAGTCCAGGGGTTGCCCCTGCCAATAATGAAACCGTTCCACTTGGTTTAACTGAAGTAGTTTTGATAGATTTTGGTACAGCAAACCAATCAGAATACATTGTATCCCAACTTTTAATTACTTTATATCCATTTTCTAACCAAGTTCTAAGTTCTTCTAATCCACGATTAGTAATAAATTGTGCAACTCCACTTACACTACAACCAATTCTACGATTTCTTAACATAACACGATTAGTATCACTCCAATGGGTTTTGCCAAGTGTTACTGTTTTCGCATACAAATAAGCATATTTTAATGTACGTGCATAATCCTCATATGAATCGTGATTATCTGGAAATGTTTCTACTAAACAACACAATTCATAACTCTCTAGAGATTGTTCTAAACAAGGATTTCCGCCCATTACTCTATGGTCTTTATCATCTCCCCCATTTTGCATACGGGAAAATTTTCTCATATTCTGTAACCACGCGAGGCCAGGTTCACCATTATCTACAATTCTTTTACATATATCGGTGTAGTCCATGCCTAATTTAGCGAATACCGAGTTATTAGAAGTCCAGCCATACATCTCTCTATGTGGATTAACTTCATAATTTTTAAGATTAAGATATTCCTCATCATCTGGATTTCCAAATACTATCTCTGCAGTTCGTCTTACGTTACCTGCTACGACACATTTTCCGATAAGGTTCATTATATCTACAATTGTAGTTGTTGTAATTGGTTCACCCGAATTATTTTCTAGTACACCTCGAATTGCTTCATGAATTTCTTCTAATGGTTCATGTCCACTTGATACTCCACCAAACCCCTTTATTGGTTCTCCCTCTGGTCTAATTTTTGAATAATCAAATTGAACTTCTGCTGCCCCATGAAAATAACTCTCTAATAATAATTTTAATGATTCTACCCATCCTTCTCGAGTGTCGGGTATTTCAAATAGTTCTTCTTTTTTAGCTTTATTTAAACCTTTAACTATAATCTCACCTGCCCCTTTACAATCAAACCCTACACCAACACCTAACATACTTGCATCCATTAAAAAACAAAATGGTTTTGAATAATCTTCTTTAAGTGTTTTAGTAGATACAAATGCACAGTTATTAAGTGCAGCATATAATCCTTTCTCTTCTGTGATTGGTGTTCCCATAGCCCACAAACCACGACCAGGCGGTAAGAATTTCATAGTAAACATTCTCTCATACATCTCTTGTGCTGATGCTTGAGCTTGCCAGGCATTCCATCCTAATTGATAATTATCAATATGATTTTTTTGCATCGAGTAAGTACCTTCTACAACCCTACGAACTGTTTCCCACCATCTTTCATTTTTACCGTTTTCTTTAATGCGAGAATATGTTCTCATATAAACTAATTCACCTAAACCATTGAAACCAAATGGTGGTTTTTTCCTTTTATACTTACTTACAAAATTATCAGACAACTTGAATCTTTCCATTCAAAACTCCATATTTTTAAAAACTACGTTATATAAACTTCACTTACACTATTAACTATAATATATATTCAAATCATTTTAAGACTTTATTCAAATCCCTCAAGTTTTTTTTCAGAGGTTTTAAAATCATCATACTTATTTTTTAAAAAGCCCGTCAACAACTCATCTGAATCCATTTTATTTGTTTGCTCTTTTCCTTGCCACGAATTTCCTTCAAAAATTTCTATAGTACCAACATTAGTATTAATGTTTGCAGGATATGTAACACCATCTATACCAAATCTATTTTTAATAACATGAACTCTACCTGTATTAGCTATCTTATCAGTTGCTTTTCTACTTACTGACATAATAAAATCTGCCGTCATAACTTTACTATATGCTTCAGCAACTTTATCAGCTTCAATTACATCCTCTTCTAATGAACTTCTATTCGCTTGAGATGCAGTCCATATTGGTATATTATACTCTCCTGCCATACCTCTTAAATCTTCATATATATTTCCCAATGCTAACCTATACTCTTTTATTCCACTCATATCTCTTAAAATATCTGCATAATCTACAATTATTACATCGGGAATAATACCTTGTATTTCTAATTGATTTAAATGTGCTGAAAGTGTTTGTACGCTTGCACTTCTAGTAGGATAATGTTTAATAATTAAATTGCCCGTTAACTTATTAACTTGTTTCTCTACTTCTTCAATACTATATTTTAAATTTGCAGTAGGTATTCCTGTTAATATAGTATCATATCTCAATCCAACATATGCCTGATTTAATTCTAATGTATAATGTATTACAGTTAATCCATTCTTAATACAACCATTTCCTATACATTGTAACATCCACGTCTTACCAATACCAGCAGGTGCCACAATAACACCCAACTCTCCTTTACCAAGTCCACCATCCATAACTTCATTAATTACATCCCAAGGAGTTTTAACAGTTGTTCTAGCGGATTCTTCAAATCTACCTAATACATTTTTAGTATAATCGTGTCCTAAATCAGCAGTACTTCCTGCTTTCATAGCACCATCAATTACTGCTTTTATTTGTTCATACTCACCAATCTGTAATAAATCTACTGATTTCAAAATTGCATTTTTTAATGTCTGATTTCTACAAAATTCAAGTATTGTTTTTTCAACAAACTCTAAATCTGTAGCTTCTCTACTATTATAAACTTCTTTAAGATTGTGTATAACAGACGTTTTTAAAATATCATTATCTAAATCTTCTATTATTATTTTTAACGCTTCTAATGTAGGACTCTTTTTAAATTCTAAAAAATATTTTTTGATATTATTAACTAACCATCTATCAGCCTCACTATCAAATATCTTTGAATCTAATATATCAAATATTGATTGTAAAAATGTTTTTCTAAATAAAAGTGAAGTAATTATCTTTTTCTGAAATGATGTTCCGAACTTACTTAATGTATCTGTATTATCCACTATTTTGATCTTCCCCGTATAAATCCTTGCTTACTAATTTTATTTTTTTCTTTCTATATCGAGCTACTGCCTTCTTTCTAATCAAATCTCTATTACGTTTATAATATTCCATATTCCAACGTCGTTGAGCTTCAAGCTTTTCATCGTCAGTTTTATATATTCTTTTTCTACCCACAATAAACTTTTATTTTTTCATATATCCATCTAATCTTAAAAAATGTTGATTGAGCCAACTATCAATATTAGGTAAATTAGTAAATAATCGATCTTCCATAAATAATTTTTCAAAATTATACTTTTGTAATTGAGGTTTATTATTATCTAAATGATTTAATAACTTCACTTTTGTTGTTCCACTAATATCTACATCTTCAAGTTGCATTAATTTATGATTTCTATCAATCAATTCTGTATGTTCTGTTAACGTTGCTTTTAACTTATCTAAAGTATAATCTTCTGCCTCTATTAATTCAGGAAACTTCTTTATAATAGTTTTTAATCCAAATCTCGGTACACCAGGTACATTATCAGATTTATCTCCATCTAATATTTTATAATATATAAAGTTTTTAGGATGAATTTTATATTCCTCTACAATAGCATCTACATCATATAATTTTTTTCTAACTGGACTCCAAATTTTTATAGTATCTGAAACTAATTGTAAAAAATCTTTATCAGTTGACATTATTATAGATTTTTTAAATTTATTCATTACATAATATGCTATAACATCATCCGCCTCTATATTATCTACTGATACAACACTTATAGGTAACAACTCAAGATAATTTAATAACCGCTTTAATTGAGTTATCATATTTATTTTTTCATCATCAGAATCTAATCCTTCAGCTCTATTTACTCGTATAGTACCTCTTCTACGTTTTTTATATTCTGGATAAAATTTACGGCGGCGTGTAGATCCTCCCTTACCATCAAATACTATTACAACTCGCGTTGGTGCTAACATTCGAATTGCATAACCTATACTTCTTAAAAATCCAACAATTCCTCCGACGTGTATTCCATTTTCATTGGTACTTGGAAATACACTAAAGACTCGGATAAATGTGTTTAATCCATCTATAAGAAGTACTTTATCATCTACATCACCGCCATAAATATCTACTTTTGATTTATCTTTAATCTGATTTAAAATTGATACATAATCATTAGAGTTCATCCATTCCATCCTCAGTCATTACAACATCATCAATCCCTAATTCATCCATATCATATTTTAAAATTAATTTTTCACATATCAATTCATATAAATGTTCTTTTAAACCATCAACATCAGCAAGTAATTGCTTAAAATCTTTAGATTGAAATTTGTGTTCGTTTCCTAAATTATCAATAAGGTTATACCAAGCCCCAGCTTGCTTTACAAGTTTGTAATCTTTCATTACAGTTAACCAGCTACCTACATCATCAATTCCACTCTCAAAATAAAGTGGAAACTCCGCTTTTCTCAATGGAGGTCCCAATCTATTCTTTATAACCTGCGACAAAATAGTCATTCCAATAACATTCTTTTTAGCATCTTTTATTTGGCCTTTGTTCTTTAACCTAACTCTCGTAGATGCATGGAATGGTAATGCTTTTCCACCACTTGTTGTCCAAGGGTCACCAAACATAACACCCAATTTTTGTCTCAATTGGTTTGTAAACACAAGAGCTACTTTTTGTCTACCTATCATTTGAGTAATTTTTCTCATTGCTTTAGATATAATGATTGCTTTTGCCGTTGCCCAACCATCCTTATCAAAGTCTGCTTGCATTTCTACTTTCGTAGATGCGGCTGCTACTGAATCAACCAAGATTGTTACTAATCTATCTTTATCTGATTCACGAACTTTAGCTACTATATGTTCTATAGCCTCAAAAATATCTTCTACTGTTTCTAAATGTAAATACAACATACTGCTTACATCTACACCAATAACTTTTAAAAAGTCTTGACTAACTGATGTTTCAGTATCTATATAAACTGCTACACCACCCTTTTTCTGAGTTTCAGCTAAAATGTGTGCACCAATTAATGATTTTCCACTCGATTCCAATCCATTGATTTCTGTAATTCTACCTACAGCAATTCCACCATTAGGTTTATTTGATATTGCTAAATCTAATAATGTAGAACCTGTAGAAATAAATTCCTTTATATCTGTTGGTGTTCCTGTTCCACTATCTAAGAAATAAGCAACTTGATCGGTATCTTTAAATTGTTTGTTTAAATTTTCTGCTAATACAGCAGCAAGATCGTCTCTTGTACTCATATAAAACTCCTAAATTAAAATTGGGGGATGTTGCCACCCCCCGAATTTATGTTATTAACTATTAAATAAATCGTCAAATGCATCTGTTGCAGATAAAACAGTATTTGTACTAGTTTCAGCAACTGGTGCAGGAGCAGGCTTAGAAGTTTCTTTCGATTCTTCACCTGCATCTTCTGATTTTCCTGAAATCCAAGATTCAAGAACTGAAGTTAATTCTTCATACGATTGTTCTTTATAGATTTCATTCAAATTCTTCTGATTATTCAAAAGTTTTTCCATAAGATTTGCATCTTCTGTAATTGGAGTTTGGTTTGGTTTAACCCTAATATTTGTTTTAGGGAAAGCCGTGCCCAGTTCTTCAGCAGTTTTAAACTCGACTACAATATCACGACCATTCATAGCATCTGTAATATCAAAGTAATCAGGATCTGTATTAATAGAAAGTAGTTCTTGATAAACTGTCTTTCCAAATCCCCAGAACTTAACACCTTCAGATTCTTGACCACGAACTACAACTGGTGCAAAAGTTCTCATTTTTGCTTCCAATTTTTTACCAATTTGATAATCATCTCTACTACCACCTTCTTTGAGTTTTTGAGAAAACTCTTCGATTGGATCTGGACGACCGTTTGAAATTGGTGAAAGGTAATTCTTCGAGCCTATTTGATAATGAAAAAACAACTCAATAAATGGGTTGTCTTTATTATGCAAATACGGAACAATTCTAATTTGAGTCTGCCCAGCGGGTGGTTTCCATAGATTGCTTACACGAGTATTTGAGTCTTGAAGTTGCGATAACCTTGCTTTGATTGCATTAATATCCATTTTTTAATCTCCTATATTATGCTTTATTTTTTATTATTCAATTTGTAGTTATTTCATTATAACCTACAATAATATATATAAACTAATTCTTGAAAAGTGTATTTTTTTTATTTGGATAAAAACTTTTTATTCATTGTTTTAGCCACAGCCCCAACAGAAGTTACATCAATGAACTTAGCATCTTTTCCATACATTGCTTTAAATGCTTCTTTAGTAGTATCTCTTGTATAATCAGAATCTCCAATAAAATAACTAAGAACTTTAACACCCTTACCACGAATTTCTTTCATCATTTTTTTGGTATGTTTAATTGCTTGTTCATTATAATACCTAATTGTACCATTACTAAACATAGGCATTCCATCTGAAAAGTTTAAGAAGTAAGATTCTTTTTCATTAGAACCACTACTTATTTTATCCATAATAGCTTGATAACATAATCCTTCGGGTGTTGTTCCTGAAGTTCTCAAATATTTAAAATACTTTTTAATATGAGCTATTTTATTTTTTCTACTGTCATAAGCCATCAAAATAGCTGGCATTTCTTCACTTCTTCTACTTTGACGATTATAAGTAGTATATCTAACTGAAACTTCAACTGTCAAACCTTCAATCATTGAAGCTGCTTTACAAATAGCGACAGTAGCTTTAATAGTG
>Ga0208521_1001381_pt1 | contig 12522 bp, 10 predicted proteins | sample ETNtaG_24_FD_185754 | JGI IMG/M metagenome (GOLD analysis project Ga0208521, IMG submission 185754) | Marine microbial and viral communities from oxygen minimum zone, Eastern Pacific Ocean - ETNP201306SV47 (SPAdes) (version 2) | ecosystem: Environmental > Aquatic > Marine > Oceanic ... | reverse complement strand
TTGACTATAATTGATAAAGAAAAAAAAGAAAAAATTAAAATAATACTTGCTAATGAAAATATATAAAATTCTTTATACTCATTTTTATTTTTTTCAGTAAATGTGTTTAAAACTTTTTTTGATCTTTTAGTTTTTTCAGTTATAGGTTTTTTAAAAATTGCATCATTTCTAATTTTTTTCACCATGATATAATAATTTAAATTATAATTATTTTTTAATATTTTTATACTGCTAAAACTTCCTTAACCTCAGAAATATAATGGCAAAGTAAATTTTGCACACCTTGTTTTAACGTCAAGGTTGAAGATGGACAACCTGAACAACTGCCTTGTAGTTCTACTGTTACCTTACCATCTTTGTATTCTTTAAATTTAATATCTCCACCATCTCTTGCAACGGCAGGTCGTACTTTTGTCTCTAATATACTAATAATTTTTTTTTCAATTTCATTATAACTACTATCATCAAGAGCATTTGTTTTATTATTAATTATAGATTCGTTGCCTTCGGCATAATATTCATTGATATGTGAAATCACTATATGTTTAATATTTTCCCAATCAATATCCTTTTCTTTATTCACAGATAGAAAGTCTTCACCCAAAAAAATTCCCGTTACACCGCTTATAGAAAGTATATTTCTAATTAAATAATTATTAGTTTCATTTTTATTTAAAATCTCATATGGACCATCTTCCGAAACTTTTTTCCCTGGTAAAAATTTTAAAGAATTTGGATTTGGTGTTTTTTCAGTTTGTACAAACATAAGTGAATTATATTTATTTTTTTATAAGTTATAATATATCAAAAACCAATTATTTTCTTCATTTCTTCAACTTTTTTTGAAGCAATTGAATTGGCTCTTTTTCCACCTTCTTTAAGAATTGTATCAATATAACTAGTATCTTTTTGTAGTTTATTAATTTCAACAGATATTGGTGAAATTTTTTCCACAACAAGTTCAGCCAATTTTTCTTTAAATTCTGAAAAATTTTTTCCACTAAATTCATTTATTGAATTTTTTAAACTTTGACCGCTTAAGCTAGAGTATATACCTAATAGATTTTCAACTTCGGGCCTTTGACTTAAATTTTTATCATCATCTGGCAATGGATCATTATCGGTTTTTGCTTTTTTTATTTTATTCATAATTTGATCTTTATGATCAGTTAAATTTATTCTACTTAAATCTGATGGATCAGATTTACTCATTTTATTTGTTCCGTCTTTTAAACTCATTATTCTTGAAAAATTCTTTTGTATTAGAGGCTCTGGAGCTCTAAGAAAATTTGGTGCGTTAAAATCTAAATTAAATTTTTGTGCAATATCTCTAGATAGTTCTAAATGCTGTTTTTGATCTTCTCCTACCGGAACATGAGTTGCATCATATAGTAAAATATCAGCCGTCATTAAAACTGGATATATATATAAACCTACACTCGCTTTTTCTTTATCTTTTCCCGCCTTTTCTTTGAATTGAGTCATTCTATTTAACCAACCCATACGAGCTATACATCCTAAGATCCAAGATCCTTCGGAGTGAGCTGGCACCAGTGATTGATTAAATATAATACTTTTTTTAGAATCTATTCCGCTTGCCAAGAAAGTAGCGGTAGTTTCTCTTATGTTGTTTTTAAGAATTATTGGATCTTGTTTAGCTGTTATTGCATGTAAATCAACAACACAATAAACACACTCATTTCCTTCTTGATTTTGAAGATCAACAAAATTTTTTATTGCACCAATATAATTACCTAAATGAAGGTTTCCCGTTGGCTGAACTCCTGAAAAAATTTTTTTTCCCATTGTATTAATACTTTAATTTAATATCTGAAGTTTTAAAAGCTTTTGTAAGTATAGAAATTAAAATATAAATAAAAAATGTAACAATAACTAATAAAATAATAGTTATAAGTTTATATTCGCTGTTATAGGTTAAGTTCTCACTAAAAAATTTTATTAAATTATAAAAAATATAAGAAGTTAAAACTGTTGAAAAAACAATTTTTAAAAATGATTTAATAAATTTTAAATTTATTAAATAATATTTTTTATTAGTTAAATACATTAAAAGCATTATTGCATTAAACCATGATGATATAGTTGTTGCTATTGGTATAATTATAAATCCTATTTTATTAAAAAAATAAACACTAATTATAATATTTGTTATCACCGAAAGAACTGAAAAGTAAAAGGGTATCTTTGTATTATGCCTAGCAAATAAAAAACTTGAAAAAATTTTTATAAACGAAAACGCGGGTAGGCCTAGAGCAAAATAAAATAATGCATTAGCTGAATTTTTTACACTCAGATCATCAAATGAACCATATCCAAATAATGCAGACGTTATCTCTTCAGATGCTATTAGCAGTGCTATGGTTGCCGGCAAACTTAAAAACAAACTTAATTCTAGTGCTTTATTTTGAATAAAATCTATTTTTTTTTTATTTCTTGATTGAATATATTTGCTTAAATTTGGCAAGAGTACAGTTCCAATTGCAATACCAGCTATTGCTAAATTGATCTGATATATTCTATCTGCATAATAAAGATAAGAAACAGCACTTGCTTGAAAGGATGCTATAATTGTTCCTACTAAAATATTTATTTGTGTAACACCTGATGAAAATATGCTTGGTAAAAGTTTTTTAAAAAATAACTTAACTTTATTATCAATTTTAAAATTTAAAGTAATTATTGGAAAATAAAATTTTCTTATAAAAAAAAGTAAGAAAATAAGCTGTACAATACCTGCAAATGTTACCGCATAGGAAAGATAGATTACGAGCTGGTCATTTAAATAACTTTGAAGAAACAAAATTAAAATTAAAAATATATTTAAAATAATCGGTGCTGCTGATGCAACTGCAAATTTATTATGTGAGTTTAATATAGCTGAAAAAAAAGAAGATAAACTAACAAACAGTAAAAATGGGAAGGTAATTCTTGTAAGAGAAATAGTCAGGTCAAGTTTGTCGGAATTATCGGAAAAGCCAGGGGCGATAATAAAAACAAAAGATGGCATAAATATTTCAATAATTAAAACAATCAATAGCAAACTAACTAAAAGTAAGTTAAATATTTTGTTTGCAAATTTTTGAGATCTATTTTTTCCTAAAACCATTTCAGATGAGTAACTTGGAACAAAAGCAGCATTAAAAGTTCCTTCTGAAAATAATCTTCTAAATGTATTTGGTATTCTAAACGCTACAAAAAAAGCATCTGCAATTGGACCAGAACCAAGATAAATTGCTATCAATACATCTCTTAAATATCCAAGAATTCTGCTAATTAAAGTAAAGAAACTAAATGTGCCTGTTGACTTAATCAGATTCATAAAACATACTAGTCATAAATTCGCTCTATTTGTATACCTATTTACACAAAATGAAGAAAAATAAAATTGAACATTATTCTGATAAAGAAGCTTTAGAATTTCATAATAGTAATAAACCTGGCAAGATTGAGATTATTTCATCAAAACCAATGACAACAAAAAGAGATTTAGCCTTGGCATATTCTCCGGGAGTTGCGGTTCCAGTAAAAGCAATTTCAAAAAATCCTGAACTCGCATATGATTATACCACAAAAGGAAACTTGGTTGCCGTTATAAGTAATGGATCTGCCATACTGGGGCTAGGAAATCTTGGAGCTTTAGCCTCTAAACCCGTAATGGAAGGTAAGGCAGTTTTATTCAAAAGATTTGCGGATATTGATGCTATTGATCTAGAAATAGAATCAAATGATCCAGATGAAATTATTAATAGTATAAAAAATTTTGCTGGTAGTTTTGGTGGTATAAATTTAGAAGACATTGCTGCTCCTGATTGTTTTATAATTGAAGAAAAACTAAAAAAAATTTTAGATATTCCTGTATTTCATGATGATCAGCATGGTACTGCCATAATAACTTGTGCGGCACTAATTAATGCAGTTGATATAGCCAAGAAAGAAATTAAAAAAATCAAAGTAGTAGTTAATGGAGCAGGAGCATCAGCTATGGCCTGCGCAAATCTGTTTAAAAAAACTGGAGTTCTTCAGAAAAATTTAACTATGATTGATCGAAAAGGAGTTATTCACAAGGGAAGAAAAGATCTAAGTAAATGGAAATTAAATCATGCAATAGAAACTAAAAATAGAACTTTAAATGATGCAATAAAAGGTGCCGATGTTTTTTTAGGTTTATCTTCTGCGGGTATTTTAAAAAAAGAAATGGTTAAAAAAATGGCAAAAAATCCAATTATATTTGCCTGTGCTAATCCTGATCCAGAAATAACTCCTGAAAAAGTTGAAGAAGTTAGAAGCGATGCAATAATTGCTACTGGTAGATCGGATTATCCAAATCAAGTAAATAATTTAATAGGCTTTCCATATATTTTTAGAGGAGCGCTAGATGCAAGGGCAAAAATTATAAATGAAGAAATGAAAATTGCCGCAGCAAATGCTATTGCGTCTTTGGCAAAAAAAAGAGTTCCGGATGAAGTTGTTGCTGCTATGGGAGGTGATAGACCCATATACGGAAAAGATTATATAATTCCATCTACATTCGATCCTAGATTAATAAGTGTTATACCTGTTGCTGTGGCTAAAGCCGCCTTAAAAAGTGGAGTTGCAAGAAAAAAAATTGAAAATTTTGAAATTTATTCTGACCAATTAAAACAAAGATTAGATCCTTCTGTAACTATAATGCAAGGTATAAATTCTCAAATAAAAAAAAATCAAAAAAAAGTTATTTTTACAGATGGAGAAGATGAAAATACATTAAAAGCTGCAATTGCTTTTAAAAATAGTGGACTGGGAATTCCTATAATTGTTGCAAAAGAAAAAGTTGTTAAACAAAGATTAAAAGAAATTGGTTATGGGGAAAATTTTGATATTCAAATCATAAATTCTACAGACAAAAAAAAGAGAGAGAAATATGTAAAATTTCTTTTTAAAAAACTTCATAGAGAACAAGGCTTGCTTGAAAGAGATTGTGATAGAATGGTTAGAAATGACAGAGTTATCTGGGGATCTTGCATGGTCTCTTCTGGTGATGCCGATGCCATGGTGACTGGAAATAGCAGAAGATATGCTCAATCATTAGAAAAAATTAAAAAAGTTGTCGAACCTAGGCCAGGTGAAATAATGTTTGGATTAAATATGATTGTAAATAAAGGTAAAACAGTTTTTATTGGGGATACTAGTGTACATGAATATCCTTCATCAGAACAATTGGCCGAAATTGCTATTTCTTCAGCAAGAGTTGCAAGATTATTCGGTTTTGATCCTAAGGTAGCTTTTTTATCTCATTCAACATTTGGACAACCTTTAACAAGTAGAACAAAACACATTAGAGATGCGGTTGATATGTTAAAAAAAAGAAAAGTTGATTTTAAATTTGATGGAGATATGCAACCAGATGTGGCATTAAACGATGAATACTCTGATTTATACCCATTTTCAGAAATAGTAGGTAATGCAAACATATTAATTATGCCAGGACAACATAGTGCGGCAATTTCATACAAAATAATGAAGACACTTGGCGGAGCAAAAGTCATAGGACCATTATTGATCGGATTAGGGCAAGCAATAGAAATCGCTCCTCTAAGATCTTCTGCTTCTGATATATTAAATTTAGCTTCTATAGCCGCTTACTCTGCTGAGGTTATAAATTACAATAAACCAAATTAATTTTTAACAACTCTTAAATCTTCAATTAATAAAATACTTGCAATTACATCTTTAACGTCAAGAATTTGTTTTGCTTCATTTATTACTTCCGCTCTTTCTTCTTCATCCTGAGATATTCCATATACATATATTTTCTTCTTATATGTATCTATATTGTAATTAGCCGATTTGATTTTTTTATTAGTAATCATAGCCGCTCGTAATTGTGAAGTTATCAAAATATCTTTTGCTGTTTGCTGGAAATTAAATTTTTCTTTAATTTGAAGATCGTTTTTTACTGATCTCGCACCCTTTATTTCCCATCCTAATTTTGTAATTTTTAATTTTTCTTCTATAGTATCTACTTTACCTGTAATAAAAATTCTTCCATCTAATACTTTAGACTTAACAGATAATATATAATTGGTATTCATGTTAATTAATTTTGCACTTAAATTTTTATGCATTATTGAATCATCAATCTGAGTTCCTATTGTTCTTGGATCAATTGCAATGGAAACTCCTGTACCAAAAACACCGGTTGAAGATGTTCCAACACAACTCGTTATAATAAATAATACTAATAATAATATTTTATTAATTTTCATTTTTTAATTTTAAACAATAATCATAAATTATTTTTTTTGGAAATTTTTTATCTTTATTAATTTCTCTTACAATATTTTTAATAGTCATTTTTTTTATCAATCTGCTAATTTTTTTTTTATCTGATTCTTCCAATTTAAGATAATTTTTTTTTAAATTACTATCTTCAGAAATAACAACAGTAGCTTCGCCTTTTGTTGAAATAGATATTTCTGACAAATTTTTTACTCTACTTCTTATATATTCTTCATGAAATTTAGTAATTTCTCTACAAATTAATATATTTCTATTAAAAAAATATTTTTTTATAAGATCAACAATTTTATTAATTTTTTTTGGTGAGATAAAAAAAACAATTGAACAATTAATATTTGTAATTGAATTAAATAATTTATTTAATTCAGTTTTTTTCTCCGGTAAAAATCCACAAAATAAATACTGATCTGAAAAACCACTTACTGATATAGCGGCACTAACAGCTGAAGGGCCTGGTACAGAATAAATATTAATATTTTTTTCTATACACTTGTTAATTAAAACTCTACCTGGATCTGAAATTGCAGGTGTACCAGCATCAGATATGATTGATATTATTTTATTATTTTCTAAATGTTCTATTATAAAGTTTAAATTTTTATTTTCATTAAATTTATGATTAGAAATTAATTTTTTACTAATTTTAAATTTACTTAACAATTTTTTTGAAACCCTTGTATCTTCACACAGAATTAAATCTGAATTTTTTATAATTTCTAAAGCTCTAAGCGTTATATCTCCCAGATTTCCTATTGGAGTTGCAACACAATATAGCCCAGGTTTTAAGTTATTTAAGTTTTCATCAACATGCATTAATTATGAAATTATATTATTAAATCTGAAATGAAAACTTTTATTAAATTTATAATTATATCAACTTTAAGTTTAATTATTTTTTTTCAAAACAGTTTTCCAAGTGAAAAAATTGAAATTGGTCTAATAGTGCCAACAAGTGGAAAACATTCAAAACTGGGTAATTCAATTATTAAATCTGTTAGATTGGCAATTAATAAAATTGACGACGATAGAATTGAAATAATTCCTAAAGATACTAAATCAAACCCCATAAATTCTTTGAGAGTTTCTAAAGAGCTATATGATCAAGGGGTAAGAATTGTTATAGGTCCGGTATTTAACGAAAGCACAAAGTATCTTGACGAATTAAAAGATATGACATTTATATCTCTAACAAACAAAATTTATGGAAACCCTTCAAATGTAATCAGTGCAGGTGTGAATGCAATTTCACAAATAAACACAATAAAAAAATTTAAAAAAATAAATAATTTAGAAAGAAGTATATTTCTAATTCCAAAAACATTTTATAAAAAAGAAATTGATTTGGCGATTGATAAAACCAATATAAAACTTAAAGATAAATTTTATTATGACGCAGATCCAACTTTATTAACTGCACAAATTGAAAAAATAACTAGATACTCCCAAAGAAAACAAAGGCTTAAAGATGAAATAAAAAGGTTAGAAAACTCTTTAGTTCAAAATAAAGAAAAAAAAATAGAAAATTTAAAAAAGAAAGACACTTTTGGAGGAATTAATTTTGATTCTGTAATTATCGCAGATTTTGATGAAAGTTTAAAAAGTGTAGCAACATCATTATTATATACCGATATATCATCAAAAAGAATTTCATATTTAACTTTAAATCAATGGTTTGATAAATCTTTATTAAAAGAAACTTCACTACATCCCATTTATTTTCCCTCTATAGATAAAGAAAACTACGACTTATTTATTGATGAATATAATAGTATTTACGAATCTAAAGCAAATCAAATATCTTTTTTAAGTTACGATCTAGTAGGATTAGTTTATTTTTTAATTTACAAAAATGACTTCAAGATTTCAAATAAAATTTTTTATAAGAAAAATAAATTTAAAGGGAAAATTGGCATATTTGAAATTAATAAAAATGTAATAACTCATCAATTAAATTTTTATAGTGTTGAAAACAATCAATTCAAAAAAATTTTTTAATTTTTTTGAATGCCATAAATCTATGATCAATTTTATATTTCTTACTAGGTTTCATTTGAGCAAAAGTTAGTGTTCTACTTTTTGGAATAAAAATCGGATCATAACCAAATCCATTTCTCCCTTTTTTTTTATTTGATATTGATCCTTGTACTATTCCTAACGAATGTATAGGTTTTTCTTTAAGACCACAAATTGTTAAAGCACAAACAAATCTGGCTACTATTTTCTTATCCCTCCATTCTTTATCTTTTTTATTTAATTCTCTAAAAACTTTTTTGATTGCAATGTTAAAATTGCCATTTCTTCCTCCCCATCTAGCAGAAAATATTCCTGGGGCTTTATCTAAATAATCTATTTCTAGTCCAGAATCATCCGCAATACAAATTTTACCAGATTTTATTGAATAGTATTTTGCTTTGATTAATGAATTTTCAACAAATGATTTGCCATTCTCTTTTGGACCTCTTAAATTAAAATCATTTGGTGTAAGTATTTTATAAGATTTAGGCAATAATTCTCTGATTTCCTTTATTTTTCCTTTATTATTAGAGCCTACAATTATCTCTCTATTTTTTTTTTTAAGCATCTAGAAATATAGGATTTACTTACCATATAGGTAACAATGGAAAAAGAAGATTCAAAATATAAAGAAGAAAATCAGGATAATTCTGAAAAAAAAGATATAGATACTAAAGAAAATAATTCTACAAATAATAACGAAAATTTAGAAGATAAAGAAGAAGAAAAAGAACTTTCCTTAGAAGAAGAAATTGATAACCTTAAAGATAAGTTGACAAGAACATTTGCTGAAATGGAAAATCAGAGAAGAAGATTTGAAAAAGAGAAAGAGGATGCTTTTGAATACGGTGGCTTTGCTTTTGCTAGAGAATCATTAAATTTATTAGATAATCTTGAAAGATCTAAATTATCTTTGGAAAATGACGAAAAATTAATAAATACCGAAACCTTAAAAAAAGTTACAGAACATCTTGATGTTATTAATAAAGATATTTTATCTATATTTAAAAAAAATAATATTGAACCTATAAAATCAATTAACAATAAACTTGACCCAAATCTTCATCAAGCAATGATGGAGATTGAAGATGAAACAAAAGAACCTGGAACTATAGTTCAAGAAATACAAAAAGGATTTATGATGAAAGATAGGTTATTGAGACCTTCTCTGGTTGGAGTTTCAAAGAAAAAATTAGAAAAAGAAACCAATAATAATAAAAAAAATGAGGAAAATAAGGAAAAACAAGAAGAAAAATAATTATTTCAGATGGTTGTAGTTGCAAAATTAACACTTATATGAGGCAGAGGTAAACAAATATGAGCAAAGTAATAGGAATAGATTTAGGAACAACAAACTCTTGTGTAGCCGTTATGGAAGGTACACAAGCAAAAGTTTTGGAAAATGCTGAAGGAGCAAGAACAACTCCATCAGTTGTAGCATTTACAGACAATGAAGAAAAATTAATTGGGCAACCAGCAAAAAGACAAGCTGTAACAAATCCAGAAAATACAATTTTTGCAGTAAAAAGATTGGTGGGAAGAAACTTTGAAGACCCATCTGTTAAAAAAGATATTGAGACAGCTCCTTTTAAAATTATTAATTCAGAAAAGGGTGACGCATGGATAGAAGCAAAAGGAAACAAATATTCACCTTCTCAGATTTCAGCATTTATTTTACAAAAAATGAAAGAGACAGCTGAAAAATACTTAGGTTCAGAGGTTAAACAAGCAGTTATTACTGTGCCCGCGTATTTTAATGACGCTCAAAGACAAGCAACTAAAGATGCTGGAAAAATTGCAGGGTTAGAAGTTTTGAGAATCATAAATGAACCAACGGCTGCTTCTTTAGCTTATGGTCTAGATAAAAAAACAAATAAGAAGATTGCAGTTTATGATTTGGGGGGCGGTACGTTTGATGTATCTATCCTTGAATTGGGCGATGGTGTTTTCGAAGTGAAATCTACTAATGGAGATACATTCCTTGGTGGTGAAGACTTTGATAATACAATAGTTGAATATTTATTATCTGAATTCAAAAAAGAAAATGGTATTGATTTAAAATCGGACAAATTAGCTTTACAAAGATTAAAAGAAGCTGCGGAAAAAGCAAAAATAGAACTTTCTTCTGCTGCTCAAACAGAAATAAATCTTCCATTTATTACTGCTGATAAAACGGGTCCAAAACATATTAATTTAAAAATGACTAGAGCTAAACTTGAGGCTTTGGTTGAAGATTTAATTGCAAAAACATTGCCACCTTGCAAAATAGCTCTTAAAGATGCGGGTCTATCCACAAGTGAAATAAATGAAATAATACTTGTCGGCGGCATGACAAGAATGCCAAAAGTTATTGAAGAAGTAAAAAACTTTTTTGGTAAAGAACCAAACAAATCTGTAAACCCCGATGAAGTTGTTGCAATGGGTGCGGCAATCCAAGCTGGGGTACTTCAAGGAGATGTTAAAGATGTTTTATTATTAGATGTTACTCCTTTATCTTTAGGTATTGAAACGCTTGGTGGAGTTTCAACAAAATTAATAGAAAAAAACACAACTATCCCAACTAAAAAAAGTCAAGTTTTTTCAACTGCTGAGGATAATCAACCAGCTGTATCGATAAGAGTTCTCCAAGGTGAAAGGGAGATGGCATCTGACAACAAGATTTTAGGTAACTTTGAATTAATTGGAATAGCTCCTGCTCAAAGAGGTGTTCCTCAAATCGAAGTAACTTTTGATATTGATGCCAATGGTATTGTGAATGTTTCGGCAAAAGATAAAGGGACAGGAAAAGAACAAAAAATTCAAATCCAAGCCTCAGGTGGACTAACCGACGAAGAAATTAGTCAAATGGTTAAAGATGCAGAATCAAATAAAGAAGCTGATAAAAAGAAAAGAGAATCTGTAGATTCTAGAAACCAAGCAGATACTTTGTTACATTCAACTGAAAAAAATCTAAAAGAGCATGGTGACAAAGTTACTGATGCTGATAAAAAAACTATAGAAGATGCATCGGCAACTCTTAGAAATGCGCTTAAAGGCACAGATGTAGAAGAAATTAAGAAAAAAACTCAAGATTTAGTCCAAGCTTCAATGAAATTAGGTGAAGCAATTTATAAATCACAACAAAGTGCTAAACCTGGTGATGCGCCAAAAGATGCTAAAAAAGAAGAAGGAAAAAAAGACGATAACGTTGTTGATGCAGACTTTGAAGAAGTAAAAGACGAGAATAAAGAAAAAAGCGCCTAAGCTAACAACTATTTGTCTATAATTAGTTATGGCAAAAAGAGATTATTATGACGTCTTAGGTATAAATAAAGGTTCTTCGGCAGATCAAATAAAATCAGCTTATAGAAAACAAGCAATCAAATATCATCCTGATAAAAATAAAGGTGATAAAACTGCTGAGGAAAAATTTAAAGAAGCATCTGAAGCTTATCACGTTCTATCTAATTCTGAGAGAAAACAAAATTACGATAATTTTGGTCACGCCGCCTTTGAAAATGGAGGTGGAGGGCGAGGAGGATTTGGTAATTTCGATTTCTCAAGTCATTTTTCAGATATTTTTGAAGACTTCTTTGGTGAAGGATTTGGTGGAGGGGAAAGAAAATCTAGACGATCAAATAATAGAGGTTCTGATTTAAGATATGATTTATCAATAAGTTTAGAAGAAGCTTATAACGGAAAAAAACAAGACATAAAATTTTCAACATCAGAGAAGTGCGATACTTGTAGTGGCTCAGGGTCTAAACCTGGTCATGAAGCTGGATCTTGTTCAATGTGTGGTGGACATGGTCAAGTGAGATCAAGTCAAGGCTTCTTTACCGTACAACAAACGTGTCCTCAATGTTCTGGATCAGGCGAAATGATAACTAATCCTTGTGGAAGTTGTGGAGGAGAAGGAAAGAAACAAGCATCAAAGAGGCTTTCAGTTACAATTCCAAAAGGAGTTGATGATGGCACAAGAATTAGATTAGCTGGAAAAGGTGAGGCTGGCTCAAGAGGAGCTGGTAACGGAGATTTGTATTTATTTATCAATGTTTATTCGCATGATCTTTTTAAAAGGTCAGATGAAAATCTCTTCTATGAATATCCAATATCAGTTGCAGATGCAGCATTAGGAACATCTATAGAAATTCCAACTATAGATGGTGGTAAGGCTAAAATAAAAATTCCTTCAGGTACACAAAGTGGTAAGCAGTTTAGATTGAAGAG
>Ga0208521_1001373_pt1 | contig 12577 bp, 15 predicted proteins | sample ETNtaG_24_FD_185754 | JGI IMG/M metagenome (GOLD analysis project Ga0208521, IMG submission 185754) | Marine microbial and viral communities from oxygen minimum zone, Eastern Pacific Ocean - ETNP201306SV47 (SPAdes) (version 2) | ecosystem: Environmental > Aquatic > Marine > Oceanic ... | reverse complement strand
CCAAAGATAAAGATTTGAATTTAGGAGAAACACCACAAGCACATATCAATCTCGGTGATGCTGCTTTAGAAAAACTAGAAGAAGTAGGCAAACTGTCAGATTGACAGCGAAAATTCTGCGCAACAGATGATGGGTAAGTGGACATGTACATGAACTGGGGAAATAATATGTATTTTAATAATGCACACACAAAGTAAAACTTTCTGAAAACCATTGACAATACTGTTTAACACGATTAATAAATAATTCAGAAAAATATTTTACTTCACAACTACCTGACACCCCAAACCACATCTCACCTGTAATATTCCTGTGTATGCTGATGGTTAAGTTTGTTCTTGATTATAGCCTTTAACTTCATCATTATAAACTTCATCGTAGAAAGCTAAAAATATGGACTTTGATAGTCTTTCTGAAAAAGAGCTGTTAATTGAGTGTATTCAAGGAAGAAAACAAGCATGGGATGCTTTTGTCGAAAAATATAAAGACCTAATTTATCATACCATCTATAAGACCCTCAAGGGTTTCCATACGGATACAGATGATATTTGCAACAGTGTCTTTCTCTCCTTGATGGAAAACGATTATAAAAAATTGAAACAGTATAAAGGCAGGAATAATTGTACTGTTGCAAGCTGGCTCGTGGTGGTTACAAGCAATTTTACTAAGGATTTTTTAAAGAAACAAAAGCACACTATACCCATAGAAGACATTACTACGGACAATGTGGATGTAATAGAAAAGGTTTCAAATCCTCAACCACAACCTGATGAAGAACTATCAAAAAAAGAATATGGAGAAATAATTGAAGAATTAACTAGCGATTTAAATACTAATGACAAGCTATTCTTGAAGCTATATTATAAGGAGGACATCTCACCTGAAGAAATTGCAGAAATATTAAAAATAACAGTAAATACAGTTTACAGTAAAAAGAACCGAATTATAGAGAAGTTAAAAAAAATTGCAAAGAAAACAGAAATAAATGGCAAGATATTTGAGTGAAAAGCGTCTTTTCTAGTGTAGATAGAATATCTTTAGTTTTTGACATACTAAATCAAAGAAGTAATTTAACCTTTTAACGAGGATAAAATGGACAGAATTGATGAGTTCTTAAAGTCTCTTTTAAACAAGACGAATGAAGAAAGAGATTCGTTGCGGAAGAAAGAACATACTTGCCCTTCTGAAGAAACCATTGCCTGCTATCTTGACAATCTCCTAAAGGATGCCGAAAGAGAAGATCTTGAAGGGCATCTTATAAAATGTGATGACTGCCTCCGGCAGATTATAATGCTCCATGGTTTAAAGAAAGAGGTAAAAGAAAATGGTTATATGGCGGCACCAGCAGTAGTAACAGAGCGGGCAAAGAACATAGTTCCAGAAAGTTCTACAAAGAGCTTAATTAAAGTTGTCTTCGAATATATCAATAATACTCTAAGGGCTAAAAAGGGTTACCGGTTGGCACCATACGGGTCTATTGCGATGATTGCGTTGTTATCAATTGGTATTTATAGCATGATGTTCATTAAAACCCCTCCGATGCCTGTTAACCCTGATCATGCAGAGGCTCATTATGGTCTCGGTGTTGCCTATAGTATATCAGGCATGCATAAAGAGGCGATTGAGCCGTACAAACAGGTAATAAGGATTAACCCTGATCATGCAGGGGCCCATTATAATCTCGGTGAATCCTATAGTATATCAGGCATGCATAAAGAGGCGATTGAGCCGTACAAACAGGTAATAAGGATTAACCCTGATCATGCAGAGGCTCATTATGGTCTCGGTGTTGCCTATCATTGGTCAAACGATAGAGACTCTGCCGTAGAGCAGCATGAAATATTAAAAAGCCTTGGCTCTGAATACGAAAGCATACTGGCTAACCTGATTTATAGATAATTCAAGAGAATAGAGTAGCTCCCGATTAGCTGTAACTACCCCTACCCCAAACCACATCTCACCTGTAATATACCTGTGTACCCTGATGTAGAACTTTCACCTATCAAGCTTAATTAGGTGGTAAGTCATACCCAGAAAACACTTGATTTTTGTTAATTATTTTACTACTTTTACTAAACCTTTAGAAAGCAATTTCCAATTTGCATTATTCCTTAAACCCATCTCTTCGCTACAGAAGTAGAAATGGCAGATTCTAATTTTTCTCACTTTTCTCTACGAAATAGCGTGTAAGTATATGGTTTTGAATCTCCTAAGGGCATATAATATGTATAATCAAAATACTCAAGTAATTTAAACCCTTCCCCTAAGAATTCTGCCAGCATGTTCTGATCATAGTTCTTAATACTCAAGCCACTACATTTTTTTGCTCCTCTTAATGAAAAAACAGCAATAATAACATAACCACCTTTTTTAACCACCTTCTTTAGCGTAAATAAATACATTTCTCGTTGGCTGTCTTCAAGTAGGAAATGAAATAATGCTCTATCATGCCATATGGCAATATCGTGTAATTTTTGAATTTGAACTGGTTGGGTAATATCATCTATTATCCATTTTATCAAAGAAGCTTTCTCTTTTCCTAATCTTTGCCTTAATTTTATCAAAGCTATTGCGCTTATGTCCACAGCAATAATATTTTTAAATCTTTGTTTTATAAGATAATCAATTAATGTTGTTGAACCTGATCCTATATCTAATATTGGTTCATCTTTATTAATATTACAATGTGATAATAATTTTATTGATGATGTGGGTATTTCTTCATACCAGCCTAACCTGCTAACTTCTTTAGAAGCATAAATTTTGTTCCAATGTTCTTTCATTTGAATATTCATTCCTGAGTAAAGCGTATTTCGTAGATTTTTTCAAATTTATTGCAAGGAATCTTTTCAGCAGACGTCTATTAGTACAGATGTAAATTTAATTTTTACAATTTCAATTTTATAGACGGAGGTAACAAGTTATGCGAAGATTTATAGGTGCATTTATAATTATGTTAGTCGTTGCTTTTATGGCCGGTGGTATTCAGGTGACAGCTGAGGCAAAACCTCTTCATAAGCATCCATCTGCAACAAAAGGAAAAGTTGTTAGTAAGCAACCTGCTGCGTCTCTTTATAAGCATCCATCTGCAACAAAAGGAAAAGTTGTTAATAAGCAACCTGCTATGTCTCTTTACAAACGAGTATTAGCAAGGTAGAAAAATTTGATAAGCCGGTAAAAAACCCTGTGGGGGCGTTTATCGCCTCCACGGGGTCTAGGTTTACTTAATAATCTCTTTTTGCTTATTATTGTTGCCAGCCTTTACATTCTCAGTCCTACTATTCTCGGTTGTAGTCATCATCTTCTCAATCGCCTCAAACTCATCCTGTGCCAAGATTTTATCTATATTTCTCCACTTCAATTCCGCCTGTCTTTCCTTGTAGGATTATGTCTATTAGTACTAAATCATCTTTTGTGTAACCATTTAATTGGTTTAGGATTTTACCTGTTGTCTACAGGTTAATAACTGCTGCAGTGCTGGCAAAAAAAAAGCGCAACGGATATGCGTATCTGTAAAGAGAACGATACCATTGCCTTTCTGTTATCAAATTTGCTTCATATGTACTTTCTTCTAGAGTGACGTTATATTACTCCTTTATGTGAAGACGTCAAGGGGAATTAAGACACGAATTTCCCCGGACAAAAGGCGCCGAGGACATGGCACTAATGACTACTAGAAATCAATTCCGGTTTGGTTTCGGAGTAGTTGAAGTTGATGGCGGCAGAATCGGGAAAATGATTGAAGGTTGATCTCCGGTCAAGGTTCGCAGGAACGCAACAATCTTTTCTGTTTCATCATCAGTAAGTGTTGTTCCAAGTTGATATTCAGCCATGATGTTGACTGCCTCACTCAAATCCCATGTGCTTGCATCGTGAAAATATGGAGCAGTCAGCTCAATATTTCTCAACAGCGGAACCTTGAAGACGTATTTGTCTTTCTCGTCATTTGTTACGTTGTATCTGCCGAGAGTATTGGTATCTTTGTCATATGGTTTTGCCATTCCAAATTTCTGATAAGAGTTTCCCCCGACACCGACACCGTTATGGCATGTGATGCAGCCTTTATCCTTAAACAGAGCATATCCTTCCAGCTCAGATTCAGAAACGGATTTATCATAGCCAATGAGCCATTGATCAAACCTTGAGTTTGGTGTGGTTAAAGTCTCTTCAAATGCCGCAATAGCATCAGTGACCTGGTCAATATCAATCTTTTCATCCGTATACATCTCTTTTGAAACATATACTTCATTAAACCATTTGACATACTGCGGTATCGATTGTAATACGCTTACTGCCAACTCATGTTTTGAACCCATTTCAAAGGGATTGGCTATTGGGCCGCCGGCCTGTTCTTTCAGGTCCTTTGCGCGGCCGTCCCAGAATTGTGCCAGATTGAACTTTGTATTAAGGACGGTAGGTGAGTTTATCGGGCCAAAGAACCATTTATGTCCGATAGAGGTGGGCAGATTGTCTGCACCTCCTGTCGAGAGGTTATGGCATGAGTTACAGGTTATCCAGCCTGATTTGGACAGTCTGGGTTCGAAAAACAGTTTCTTTCCCAGTTCCACCTTTGCCCTGTCGTAGTCAAAGTTAATTGGAATTGGCTTGATAGGTTCATCAGAACGTGATGATTTAGAACCACCGGACATCCTTCCGCCTCTACCGTAGCCTATCTTTGATTCATCAGCTGCAATAGTAAAATGAGGCATTACAACATTGATAACGATAAAAATTGACAAACTGCAAATCGCAGTGAATTTAATGATCTTCATTTGTTCTCCTTTTTAGTTAGTGATTACTGTTTTCTTCTTAATAAGCAATAATATTTATTGAATTTAACATTGTCAAGAGCATTTAATTGTGCCTATCTTTGGAAAAATATCTACATCATTGATTATGTTGACATTTCTAATTGAGCCTGCTAAGTTGGTTCTGCGATGAAAAAGAGATTCATATCCGCAAAAAGCAAGTCAGACAGGAAGAGTAAAGAGAGTTCAGAGGGTGGTTACGCAAAGATTAAACCGCTCCTGGACAGATTGTATAGTGAGGATGCAGGGGAGGCAGAGCAGGCTCTTGAAGAGATTGGCAGAGTCGGAAAAGGTAATAGCGATGCAATGGGAGCTGTTCAGGAGTTCTTGAGAAGGGAAAAGCGAATGCCCCTGCGTCTTTTAGCAGCCCAAACCATAGTAAAGATAAAAAAGTTTACTCAGCCTACTACCGAGCAATTTAGAAAGCCCATTATCTTTGAATGTTCGGGTGCAGAGAAGATAAAAAGAGTGGAAATTATAGACGTAACATGTCCGCACTGTCACAAGAAGGGTACGGCATCGGTGGCCGGCTTCGAGAATGAATTTACCTGTGAGAGTTGCGGGGAGGTGATACAACGTGATCTGTCTGAGAGCTGTATCGAAAAGTGTCCCGTGGGAAGTGAGTGTGTTGGTGAAGAGCGTTACCGGAAATATATGAAGGGTAGAATCAAAAGCTGATAAAAATTAAGGAATTTAAGGATTTAAGAAAGACGAATGTCAAAGCTAAATATTAATCCTTTGACCACCATAACTTTAGGTACTTCAAACTTTAGTTCACTTTAAACCTTTCTGCATTATCCTCAAATTTTCTGTAGGCTATTGCTATTGTAGGTTTCTACGCTTCGAACTCGGTCACCCAAAGGTCATGTTTGTTACAGAAGCTGGTAGCATACAGCGTTGCAGTATCCCATACATACTTTGAGTGAGTACCGGACAACTCAAACACTGATTTTGCCTCTGCATCAGATGGGGAAAATGTTTTTTCTCCCAGGACGTCGCCATTCCCGGAGACGAGTGTATGTCTTACGATATAGTGTTCGTCAGTCATACCATGAGTGGTTGTGACGGTTACCTTATTTCCTTCAACATTGACATTTGGAAGATGTCCGCCAACCTTCTTTGACCATTTACCCGGGTTCTGACTTGTATACACTACTCCCCTGGGAAACGAAGCAGAATCAGCCGATACAGGTAATACCTGGCCAACAGCCACACCGGCGGCTACGGCTAATGATGATTTCAGGAATGCTCTTCTATTTGACATAACATTTCTCCTTTCGTCTTAATATTTGTTGTGACCTGATGGTCGAATCGATATACAACAAAAATAATCAGCTGAAATTCCATCTTGCCATTTCGTATACGTCTTTGAGGCTTTTACCTGTTTCTAAAACTACTGTAGGTTCAAATCCGCAGTGCATCATGCAGTTGCGGCAGCGGGGGTCCTTGTCCGTGCCGTATTTGTCCCAATCTGTGCTGTCCATCAATTCCTGAAAGGTTTCATAATATGCATCTGTGATTAGATAGCAGGGGCCTTTCCATCCAAGATAGTTTCTTGTCGGATTACCCCATGGTGTGCATGCTAGGTCTCTTTCTCCCATCAGAAACTTTAGATACATTGGGGTGTTCATGATCTTATATTTTTTTGACAGATCATAAATAAAGCTGAATTTTCTGTGAAATTCATCTTTCTGAATGAATACGTCATTTGAATTGTCTTCAAAGCTGAATCCCGGTGAGACAAGCAAACCGTCAATGTCAATATCTGTCAGAAATTTGAACAATTCTTCTATCTCTTCAGGGTCTGTATCTTTGAATATAGTTGTATTTGTGCATACAGTAAAACCCAACTGCTTGGCCTTTTTAATAGAATCCGTTGCCTTCTTGAATATTCCTTTTGCACAAACGATCCTGTCATGAGTTTCTTCCATTCCATCAAGGTGTACGTTTATGTTTAGATATGGACTGGGCTTATATTTATTTAATGAATCGCCCAGTGTGATTCCGTTTGTACACAGGTAAATGTGCCGCTTCATGGCTATCAACCCGTTTACGATCTTATCAAGATCAGGGTGCAGGAAGGGTTCTCCCCCTGTAACTGAGACTACAGGTGCTCCGCATTCTTCTGCCGCCTGTATGCACTCATCAACACTCATTTTCCTGTCCATTGTATCCTTGAATTCCAGTATTCTGCCGCACCCTTCGCATGTGAGGTTGCAGTTGTGTGTAATCTCCAGCATAAGTACAAGGGGAAACCGTCTAACTGAGGATATTCTGTTTTTTAATAAATATTTGGTAAGAGAGTAAGTTTGCTTGAATGAACTTCTCATTATGTTTTTCCTGTTATGCTTATTGTGAAATAAGTTGATTTAAATATTTAGTTGTGATAAATTTCCTACTTTGGTAATATTTTGCTACAAAGCTTTGTGGTTTTGTGTTTACCAGAATGACCCGTTCGTACCGGTACGGGTGGTCGTGATCGGGCATGTATTAGTGACGGTATAATTTTGGTCGTCTTCTCAAGTATTATGTATTTGATATTTAAAGTCAAGGGTAAAAGATGATAGCTGTTTTGTGTGCGATACGACAGGAAATAAGTCCATTAGTCGCCTGTATGGACGTACATAAGAAATCTGATATAGATGAAATGCTGCTCTTTCAGGGAGACCTTAACGGCCTGCCTCTTGTACTGGTTCAGGGTGGGGTAGGTAGAAAAAATGCTGTTAAGGCGGCAGATTATTTATTAGAATCTGTAAAGGTGGACTTGTTGATTTCTGCTGGCGTTGCGGGGGGGATAAGGCACGGTCTTAACGTAGGCGACCTGGTCGTGGCAGAAAGTGTCGGGCATAGTAATCAATGCGATTTCGACAGTGAAGAATTACAGCTGGAATCAGATTATGTTTGCGATAAAGAAGTCTTTCTGTTGGCAAGAGAGCTTAGTAAAGGTATGGATGCAAAGTTCCACTTCGGCAGTCTGTTGACGGTGGATAAGGTCATAAGCAGTGCAAGTACAAAAAAGAGGATTGGGGAGCAAAATTCCTTTTTAGCCGTAGAAATGGAGAGTGCGGCAGTTGCTGAAGTTGCATATAAAAAAGGTGTTAAGTTTGCAGCAATACGTTCGATCTCAGATGACATAGATGATGACCTGCATCTTGATTATGATAGTATAATGTCTGATGAAGGGAAGGCGAAGGTTGCGAGCATAGCATTGGAGGTTTTAAAAAACCCGCAGAAATTGTCGCTTTTAAGGCGCCTTAACAAACAGACAAGGACAGCAGCTAAGAGCCTGGCTCTCTTCATGTCTGAACTTATTCCCATTATTTATGATAAAAACGTTAGCCTGGTAACATAGTTTTCATGGGAGGTAATATGCCGGATAAAAAGATTGGGATTGTAATGGGTAGTGATTCTGATTTGAGTACTATGCAGGAAACACTTAACGTCCTTGATGAATTTGGAGTGAAATATGACGTTGACGTAGTCTCCTGTCATCGATCTCCACTCCGTGCGCATAAATATGCTGTGAGTGCAGAGGAAAAGGGGTACAAGATTATTATCGGCGGTGCCGGCGGAGCCGCACATCTTGCCGGTGTAATAGCGGCGCTGACGCCTCTTCCGGTTATTGGTGTGCCGATGTTAACGTCTGATCTTGGCGGGTTGGATTCCCTTTATTCTACGATACAGATGCCGGGTGGTGTTCCGGTTGCTGCAGTAGGGATAGGAAAGGCAGGGGCAAAGAATGCAGCTCTTCTGGCGATTCAGATTTTAAGTATTTCAGACAAGGGCCTTAGAAAAAAGATTCTTGATTATAAGAAGAAACAGGCCGATAAGGTTATTCAGAAAGATAAAAACGTTAAGAAAATATTGAAGAAATTGTAGTTAGACTTTATTCACGCCAAGACGCCAAGAACGCAAAGAGAGTTTTGCTTTAGGAATATGTCTTTTTCTTAGCGTTCTTTGTGGCTTTGTATGAGGAATAGTAATTTGTTAAGGGAGATTTTTGTGCCGTTGCCAACAATTGAATGGATTGGTGAAATAGATGGAAAGATAAAGCTTATTGACCAGACTCTATTACCTAATGAATTGAAATATGTTTACTGCGATGACAAAGAGAGCATTTACCATGCAATTAAGACATTAATGGTCAGGGGTGCCCCTGCCATCGGTATTGCCGGTGCTATGGGTACAGTAGTAGGTATAAAGAACTGCAATTCAGAGGACTTCGAATCCTTCTTTAATGAGATGAAGAAGGTGACTTCATACCTGGGTTCATCAAGGCCGACAGCCGTAAACCTGTTCTGGGGCCTGAAGCGTATGGAAGATACTGCGCAAAAGAATAGTCAGAGGCCGGTTTCAGAGATTAAAACCATACTCCTTGAAGAGGCAAAAACCATTCTTGATGAAGATAAAACAATATGTCGCAAGATAGGTGAAAATGGTGAGTCTCTTTTAGAAGATGGTAGTTGTGTGATAACTCATTGTAATGCCGGAGGACTTGCCACGGGAGATTATGGAACAGCCCTGGCCGTTATGTTTGCGGCTGCAGAGAAGGGGAAAAATATCAGTGTTTATGCAGATGAAACCCGTCCCTTGCTTCAGGGTTCAAGACTTACAGCGTGGGAGCTTAAGAATGCCGGTATTGATGTCACGTTGATATGTGATAATATGGCTGCGCATACCATGAAACAGAGGAAGATTGATTGTGTAATTGTAGGGGCGGACAGGATTGCAGCAAATGGCGATGCTGCGAATAAGATAGGCACGTATAGTCTTTCTATAATTGCAAAGGAACACAATGTGCCGTTTTATGTTGCAGCGCCTGCATCAACATTTGATTTGAGTATAGCTTCCGGTGATGAAATTCCCATAGAGGAGAGAGGGCCGGATGAAGTTACCAGTATTTCAGGCAATAAGATTGCCCCGGATGACATAAAGGTATTTAATCCTGCTTTTGATGTAACACCGGCATCGAATATAGCAGCCATCATTACTGAGAGAGGTGTAATTAATAGTCCGAATAAGGAAAAAATTGAAAACGTTATTGGTAATAATTCGTAAGGAGAACATCGTGACATCATTTAAATATTTGATCTTGTTGTTTATGGCTATGTTTTTAACAACATTAGTTCTTTCAGGATGCGGTTCAAAAGGTACGACAACAAAATTCAGGTTTACTCCTATTGGAAGTATGGAAGATGGTACAACCGACCCGCAAAAGCTAACCGAGGACCTTGATGTATTATTACAAAGTGAAGATGCAAAAAGAATGAAAAGGCTGCAGGAAGAAGCAAAGGCAGAAGCTGAAAAGGGAAAGAAGCCTTCCGTGCAAAAGGTTGATGAAGTTAAATAAGGATAAATTACTGGTAGCTAAAGGCTTTCAGTCCTAATCTGCAAGTCTTAACCCTCGTTTTTTTGCATATTCGTAGACTGTATTGAATTCTTTATGGGTTATGGACCTGTTTATTTCAGGAAAGTCCCGGGCCTTAAATGTCGGCCTGTATTGTTCCATAATGTTTACAAACGTATTATCTGATATTTCATTAGCAAGAAAATCGATTATGTCCAGGCTGCCTGCGACGTTCTCCGGCATTACCAGATGACGAACCAGGAGTCCTCTGCTTGCTACTCCATCCTCAATCTCTAAATCTCCTACCTGTCTGTGCATTTCCTGCAAAGCCGATTTCATTATTTCCGGGTAGTTCCGTGCAAAAGAATATTTTTCTGAAGAGGGCGGGTTTAAATACTTGGCGTCAGGCATGTAAATGTCGATTGTGCCGGCAAGAAGCCGTAATGGTTCAATAGACTCATAGCCTCCGCAGTTATAGACGGTGGGTATTTTAAGACCCTTTGTCCGGGCAATATGAACAGATTCAATAATATGTGGTGTTACGTGTGTAGGAGTGACAAAATTTATATTTTTACAGTCTCGTCCTTGTAGCTGCAATATCATGTTTACCAGGTCTTCTATTTCTACTTCATTTCCACGGCGAAGCTGGCTTATGTCATAGTTCTGACAAAAGACACAACCCAGATTACACCCTGCAAAGAATATTGTTCCTGATCCTCCGTTGCCTACCAATACCGATTCTTCTCCAAAATGTGGTCCTGCCGACGATACTACAGCCTTTACCCCTGTGCCACAGAATCCTTTTTCGTCGTTTAAACGGTTAACCTTGCATCTTCTTGGACACAACTCACAAGACTCCATTATTTTATAAGCAGTCTTAATAACTTGTTCCGGTGTCGTTTTCTTATTGTTCGCTTCATGCATAATGTATAATTCTAAGTAATTATCAGGCTTTGTCAATAAAGTGGAAATCAGCCTCAATCCATATTCTTGACACTTTGGTATATTTCTGACATAATCTGCATTATGATAAAAGAAATGATTGGGAAGATAGCAGAAGGCAGTGATCTTTCGATAGAGGAAAGTATAGCAGTAATGAAAGAGATAATGGAAGGTAAGGCCACAGAGGTGCAGATTGGTTCTTTTATTACGGCGTTAAGGATGAAGGGAGAAACTGTTGAAGAGGTTACCGGCTGTGTTAGTGTAATGAGGGAGAAGGCTACTCATATCAATGTAGGTGATAATATAGTAGTGGATACCTGTGGTACCGGTGGGGACGCGAAATGTACATTTAATATATCAACTGGCGCCGCATTTGTTGTTGCAGGTGCAGGACTGAAAGTTGCAAAACACGGTAACAGGGCTTCTACGAGCCATTGTGGAAGCGCTGACGTACTTAAGTTATTAGGAGTTAATGTTGAGGCCGGACCGGAGATTGTTGAAAATTGTATTAAAGAAGCAAATATAGGTTTTCTCATGGCGCCGCTTTTACATAGTTCTATGAAGCACGCTGTAGGCCCAAGACGTGAGATAGGGATAAAGACTATATTTAATATTTTAGGCCCGTTGACTAACCCTGCTAATGCAACAAGGCAGGTTATAGGTGTATATGATGCAAAGCTGACTGACATCGTGGCGAAGGTGCTGGAAAAGCTAAATACGGAACATGCATTTGTTGTCTATGGCTATGACGGTCTGGATGAAATTACGACAACTGATAAAACAAAAGTATGCGAATTGAAGGATGGAAAGATCAAGAGCTATTTTATCACTCATGACAGCTTTGGAATCCCGAAGGCGGAGATAAGTGATTTCGTTGTAAACTCCCCGGAAGAGAGTGCAAGTGCAATCAGTGACGTGTTAGAGGGAACAGACGGCCCTAAGCGTGATATTGTTCTCATAAATGCATCTGCAGCAATTGTTGCCGGAGGTGGTGCGGAAGATCTGAGGGATGGAATGCAAATCGCAGCTGAATCTGTAGATTCAGGTAAAGCTAAGGCATCTTTAAAGAAGCTGATTGATATAACACAGGGCAGTGGATAATGAAGCAGTAAGCAAGATGTCAGTACACACTGCCGCTGTTCGGTTATGGAGATTTACAATTTTCCTGTTAAGATCAGAATGCCTATGGCTATAAATGCAATTGCAGATAGATATTTTATATAGTCTATGGGTACAAATTTTGTCAATCCGGCACCAAATGTAACTCCAATTAAGGTTATTACTGCGAAGGCAATCATTGAGCCTATAAATACGGTTAAGGGTTTATTCGTCTTGCTTGTCATTACGATTGCAGCAATCTGTGTTTTGTCACCAAGTTCTGCAAGAAAGATAGATGTAAAAGTTGCTATGAGTATTTTCCATTCCATGACAGCTTTCCTTTCATTTAACAGTACACGAGTTAAATAAATCTTCAATAGTT
>Ga0208521_1001369_pt1 | contig 12589 bp, 11 predicted proteins | sample ETNtaG_24_FD_185754 | JGI IMG/M metagenome (GOLD analysis project Ga0208521, IMG submission 185754) | Marine microbial and viral communities from oxygen minimum zone, Eastern Pacific Ocean - ETNP201306SV47 (SPAdes) (version 2) | ecosystem: Environmental > Aquatic > Marine > Oceanic ... | reverse complement strand
CCTTCTGAGCACCCTTTGTGCTTATGGATACACACGCTGCATAATCAGGCTTGCCTGTCCCATCCATTATACCCGTTATTTCCCTGAACTGCCTTCTTACTTCTTCTACCATCTTTCCCGCTGCCCTGCCGACAGCCTTCATAGTTAAAGCACAGAATACAAATGACACCATAGAACCAACAAAAATACCCACAAGTACTTTAGGGTTCATCAGTGTAATATTGTAATAGTCCATTAAGTCAGCTATTTGAAGTGCTGTAGTTTCCACTGTACGACCGGCTATTTGAACAGCATGAACACCTGTCCTTTCCAAACCTATCTTAACTTCCTCTACAAATACTGCTAATAATGCCATAGCTGTCAAGGCAGCAGATCCAATGGCAAAACCCTTACCCGTAGCGGCTGTCGTGTTTCCAAGAGAATCAAGGGCATCTGTTCTTTCTCTGACTATTGGCTTCTGTTCACTCATCTCGGCATTACCACCGGCATTATCTGCAATAGGACCATAAGCATCGGTTGCCAGTGTTATCCCAAGCGTTGACAACATACCTACTGCGGCAATAGCTATACCATAGAGCCCCAAAGCAGTACTCGAAAATCCACCGGCAAACATAAAACTTAACATAATGGCAACAGCAATGGTGGTTACAGGAATTATGGTTGACAGCATACCTGTAGCAACACCATCAATAATGAGAGTAGCAGAACCTGTCTTCGCTTGATCGGCAATGCCTTTTGTCGGACCATGATCGGCGGATGTAAAGAATTCTGTTCCTTTGCCTATTATTATACCGGCAATTAAACCCGTAACTATCGAGCCCCAAATCCCAAAATGTCCGGGAAGCAAAAACTTTATAACAACTGCAGACAGTATCACTATTAAGATTGAGCTGACGTTTACACCCTTTGCTAAAGATTTCAAAAGTTCCTTTTGCGATGCCCCTTCTTTGGTTTTTACAAGTCGGATGCCTAAGATAGATAGAATGGTTCCAATACCTGCAATGCACATCGGTAACACAAGTCCTGCAATGCCTAATCCACAAGCAATACCCAATGCGGCACTGGCAAGTATTGAGGCATAATATGATTCATACAAGTCAGCGCCCATCCCGGCCACGTCACCAACATTGTCACCAACATTATCAGCAATAGTTGCAGGGTTCCTGGGATCATCTTCGGGAATACCAGCTTCAACCTTTCCTACAAGGTCAGCGCCCACATCTGCGGCCTTTGTGAAAATACCTCCTCCTACCCTTGCAAAGAGAGCTTGGAAACTTGCGCCCATACCAAAACAGGGAAGTATTACGGCCATCTCAGTAAGAGAAATATCTGTAAACTTTCGAAGTACAAAGAACCAAACAGACACATCTAAAAGACCCAGTCCGACAACAATTAAACCCATTACTGCACCACTTCTAAAGGCTATCTTCAAACCCTGATCCAATGACTTCTTTGCCCCTTCTGTTGTCCTTGCGCTTGCATTTGTTGCCATCTTCATTCCCAGGTATCCTGCAAGCCCAGACAAGAATCCGCTTGTCAGAAAGGCAAATGGTACAAACCCGGATTGAATCTTTAATCCAAAAGAGAGTATTAAGAGTGCAATGAATACAAATATAAAAAATATGGCGACAACCTTGTATTGCTGCTTCAAATAGGCAAAAGCCCCCTCCCGAACATGCCCGGCAATCTCAACCATCTTTTTGTCACCCTCAGGGTAACCCATCACTTCTTTATAGAATTTGCGAACAAATAACAGTGCGAAAACTGCACCGAGCGGAGCAAGCCACCAGAGCCTAGGTATTGACTTATCATTAAAGGATGCTGCTCTCTGAGCCTTTACAGCATGTTTCGTATCTGTTTCTACTTTTTGAAGCTGAGCCTTCTGCGCATGATCCCCTGAAGATTTTGCATATACCAACCCTTGTGATATGAAAGCCACAATAAAAAGTGTCAAAATTACTTTGTATAAAAAACTACTCCGAAAAAATCCTTTTACCATTCTTCTACCTTTCTAAATTTTTTGTTCTAGTTGTAATCTCTTTTCATTAATCTTCTCTTAAAAACTACAAATGATATTGGCAAACAAAAGAAAGCATACAAAACCGCATAACCAAAACTCATAAATACTGTTTTGTACGGGATATTTATACCATCTACAAAATATTTTCCAACACTGAAATCTTTGAGATCAGGTAATATATAACTTAATAGAAATAGAGGCTTCCTTATAACATAATCCAAGAAAACCACAAAAACGTTTGTTTTCTTCAATACAGTGGATATTCCGTGCCCATGTTCGTGCGTTTCAAAAACATTGATAACTGTTGATAAATCACGCATAAAGTTGGTTATATTACCACAAAAGAAAATAAATAAACAGAAGAGAATATTAACAGGAAGAGAAAGAAACGTAGACCCTAATACTGCTATTATTACCATAAGCAGGAATTGAGATGAGATTATCGTTAATCCCTTCAGAAAATTATATTCAAAACTCTTGTTTCCAAAGAAAACCCTTAAGCTGTCTGAACTTACACCAATGAAATCTCCGGGATCCTCCGTTTTATCGCAATATCATTGTCCAATTTTCAAGCCCTCACGGGTAACAAAAAGATTGCCCATATCCAATATTGCTATTGTGATGTGGGCAATCAGTCCCCTCCCCAATACGACTGCAAAATTACATGAATTAAAATAAAAGTCAAGCTAAATCTCCATACGTAACCTATAGCAATCAAAAGAATTAACCAACATTTGAACTCACATCAAAAATATAAAATACGGGAACATTATTAGTCATATTTTTGTATATGTAATTAAGGAGGCAGTCAATGATGAAAAACAATACAAGCCATTTAAAACTAAATAGAAAAAAGATGAAATCAAGTGGTGGCCCAAAAGGTTTTAGTACCACAAAGACTGGATTAAAGAAAAAGAGAGCTTGTTTAAAATGTGGAAAACAGTTTCTCAGTAAAGGGCCCTATAACCGAATATGCGATAAGTGCGGTTTAATGAATGAAAGAGTCGCATCGAGTTCATACTCTGTAAGCGATAAGTCTTCATCTGAACCAAACTCTTTAGAAAAGCGATTTTACGGCTTAAATTGATCAATTTATAAATTAACAATAACAAAAACCACAGGTTGTCCGAGTAAAGAGTAGTAGCTATTTATTTGTAAATCCCTTTTTAAATGTTTCTGTTAAGTATTTAAAATCTCGGACAGCCTGATTATTTTTATCACGCTTAGCCCCTTCCAACCATCAAAAGAAGATCCACTTGTTCCAACCTTAATCATTAATAATTTACTTTCCTGATACCTGCAGGCCTCCATGCAGGAGCGATAACGCCCTTATGTTGATATCGGTCAAGAAGCCTTGCCTGCGTTATACTGAATTCACCGTACTTGTCATTTATTTCATCCATAGCCTGCACGATGGCTACCCTATCCCTATCCTTCTTGAAAAGAGGTATCTGGCAGTAATTCGTTACCAGATTTGAGATACTTACACCCAGTAATCGTACCGCATATTTAAGCCTTATCACTCTTAATATATCGAGCGCTGCAAGGTATATGTCAAATCCGTCATTTATATATTCTTTGATAGTGCATCTCCTTGTAAAGGTACTAAAGTCCGAATACCTCAAAGTCAGGGCTATTGTCCTTCCGGAATAGTGGCCGCGGCGCAACCTCCTCCCCACCATTTCAGAGAGCTGTAATATATATCTATCCATATCTTCACCGTTACTTACATTCTTCTCAAGGGTCATACTATGACCGACAGATTTTGCATCCGGCGTATCCTCAACCGGAACAACAGGACTTTCGTCTACTCCCAGTCCCATCTGATGAAGCCTTTTACCAACAATGCCAAATCTATTCTCCAACTCCTTTACCGGAAATCTTCCCAACTCACCACACGTCCTAACACCCATAGCTTCAAGGTGCCTCTCAAGTCGTGAACCTATTCCACAGAGCTCACTTACCGGCAATCTCTCGAGAATTTCAGAAACGGCCCCGGGGTGTATTATCGTAAATCCGTCCGGTTTCTGCATACTGCCAGCCAGTTTTGCCAGCAGCTTGTTAGGTCCCACACCGATGGAACAGGTAAGCCCAAAACCCCTCCGGATTTTTCTCTTAATCCTCATGGCAATATCTTCAGGCTCGCCAAAAAGATAAAGGGACCCTGTTATATCGAGAAATGCCTCGTCAACTGAATACACCTCCACCAGCGGTGTATAATCTGCGTAAAGCCTGACAAGACGTGTGCAGGTGTCTGTATATTTTTTGTTATTACCTGCTACAAATATTATATCAGGACAGAGTTTCTTTGCCTCCGGCACTGTCATGCCAACTTTAACACCATAAGCCCTGGCTTCATATGAAGACGTAGTAATAACCGTCCTTTGCTGCGCACCAATAACAGCCACAGGTTTATCCCTGAGCGACGGTTTAGACTGTTGCTCTACAGAGGCAAAAAAGGCATTCATATCCACGTGCATTATTGTTCTGTTATCCATAACTTTAGTTCACTTTAAACTTGATTGAGGCTATCATTCCATCTCCACCGCCATAAGCATCCATACCATGGCCTCGGTATTGTAGGCAATTTCGTACAGGTTCTGACCGTCTGTAACGGAGAAATAATGGACAGAGGTACTTCCCTCTCTGTTAGTCCACGTATACGTTACCTCCTTAATATGGTATTGTCTCTCTTTCCAGATAAACCACACCGGTTTTATCTTCTTCCCGCCAATACAATTGGCACCAAAAACTACGCCTACCTTTATGGGTTCACCTATCTCTGTAATCATATTTATTTAATCTGCCTCAACACTGTCACAACCTTCCCGACTATAATCATCTCATGAGCCTGGCTTTCTTTGATAATTATGGGCTTCATGTTTGGATTAGCCGGCTCCAGGGAAATGTTATTGCGTCTCCTGAAAAATCTTTTAACCGTCGCTTCGTCATTGATAATGGCAACTACTATGTCACCATTTTCTGCAGTCTGCTGAGATTTAACTAACACGAAATCACCGTCCCGGATATGGGCGTCTATCATGCTGTCCCCTTCTACTTTGAGAAAAAAGGTATTATCCCAACGAGCCACTGATGCGTCCATGGCCAGATGTCCCGTAATATCTTCAACTGCAAGATGAGGAGCTCCAGCCCTGACCTTTCCGACTACGGGTATCATCCTTGCATGGCTCTCGGGTGTTTCCACGCACAATTCGATTGCCCTCGGGCTGTTTGGTACTCTCTTTATGTAGCCCTTACGTTCAAGTATATCCAGATACTTCTTTACACTGTTGGTACTTGCCAGTTTCAAGTGGTATACAATCTCCCGAATAGTAGGAGGATAACCCTTTTCCCGGATATACTTCGTCAAAAATGACAGGAATTTCTGCTGTTTTTTTGTAAGTTCAGTTTTCATATATTAGGTGAACAAGTGTTCACCTAATATATTATCTGGCTACATATCTGTCAATATTAAAATTCTGGCACTCTCGAAGATTTTTACAAAATGGCAGGAAGATTTGCTTGCTCTATTGAGACGTGGCGGTTTTGATGTGAGAAAGGGTGTTTAACAGTTCTTCGTTTTGTGTGGTTAACCCGGTTATCTCTTTTATATGCCCATCTTTCAATTCCGGTGATAATATCTCACAGCCAGGCCGGCTTACACTTTTATCTTTAACTCCATATAATCTTTCTGCTATTGCAACTTTGGCTTCAGCAGATAGATTAGAATCGATGATGCCGGCTCTTAGATTGATGTCCTCCCTGCTCTCCTTAACTACTGTTTTCTGAAATGATCTGTCTTCTTCGCTCAATCTGCCAACCACCTCACCGATGTCTGTCGGTACAACATCAGCAGAACAACCTGTAATCTCTGACACTTTCCGTGCAAACTCCGGAGTATCTTCTTCGCTGGTCATGTAGGTGATTTTTCCTTTCTGTTTCGTTCTCAAAGACAATATCTTATTCTGCCTGAGAAAAGAATGGGTATAACGGGAAAGTTCTCTGGCAGAATCCACAATGTGAATCTCTCTACCTGTACGGCTTTTCCAGATCTCATGTATCACCTGCTTAAATATGCCGTAATGGGTACACCCCAGAATGAGAATTTCGATCTCTTCTTCCATAAGCAGCCTTAGATTAGCTTCGATAATAGACATGTCCCTTCGACTAATCACTTGAAATCCTGTTTTATCAAACTCACCCTTGTCCACCATAGTAGCAAAAAGCGGCGCGGCTACGCTGAATATTCCAATTTCTTTATTATGCTTTCTAATCTCATTTATGTAAGCACCACTTTCTATCGTGGCCTTTGTCGCAACTATTCCGATATTCTTTATCACTGCCCCCTTAGCACTCTCTGGACTAAATACGGTTTCAACAGCAGGTACTATGGGGCCGAGAATAGGGATGGTGAATTCTTTTTCCAGTATAATCCTCGAATTGGCATCCATAGTATTACAGAAAACTACAACCTTAGCACCCAGGTTATATGCCGCTTCCACATATATTCTGCAAAGTTGCTCGATTCGTTTAGGAGAGCTGCCCCCAAGACGTTTTGAGAATACACTGGTAACAACTACGTCTTCACCGGAAAGCTCCTCCAACACTGACAAATGTCCATGTAAGATTACGGGTGCGATCCCTGTGTCCATAATCACAATCTGCCCGTTAGGCCTATAGTCCCGAAATGGAAGGTGCATTACGGTAAGAAGCCGTTTGGCGGCTATAATATCTTTGGCAATGGCTGGCATTACATCATATTTCCGTTCAGTCCTTGATACCATTTGCCTGTAATGTTTACTGACCTTCGACTCTTCGAAGTTTAACTCCTCCATTGCCACCCCCCCCCGCCTTGTGGCTCTCCACTCCTTCAGCCACATAATCACGGCATCGTGATAGGGTGTCTCTTGTATCATAATTGCATTATTTCCACTCTGAGCATTTTCTTCATCCATCTGCTTATGAACCTTGCCTAATTTCTCAATCAACTCTGCATCCTTTGGCGCCAGCAGTTGTTTCAGCCACAGTGTATTCAGCGCCTCATCTTCCACCCAGTTAAGTATTTGCTCATTGGTAGTCTCATTATTCGGTTCCGGCCAGAAACCATCCGGGCCCATAATACGGTATTTAACAAGCCTGTTCCCTACCTCCCTTGCAAGCCTTATCGTCTCACTCTCAGTCAAGTGAATGGGTACAGCCTTGATTTCTCCTTCGATATCCTCAATATCAATAAGCATTATCGCGCTACTTGCACCACCCAGCTTTACATTATGGAGAGCATGATACAGACTTTTTCCCATGGCTGAGGATTCAGCTTCTTCAAGAACAATATTCTCCACGATATCCTTTATCTCTGCCAATGAAGCGTTCTCTATTCCTTCAGGGAGATCGACATTCTTTATAAACTTAAGCTCACCCTGGCCTGGACCAAATGCCAGGTTATGTTGAACCAGAAACAGCTTAACAGGTTTTATAGACCCATCGTCCATTTTCATGTTTATCGTATCAATAAACCTTTGTCTGGGCTCTTCCAAACGCTCAAATAAATGGCTATGCTTATTGTAGAAACCCACATCTTTATCCTGGATAATGAGCTTGACTTTATCTATCCGACTCTGTATTTTTCCTAAAGCGGTAAATTCAGGGAGTCTTTTGCCTGCTTGTTTTGTATCATTTAATGACATTTCTACCCCTTACTGGACCGTGGATAGTTAAGTTTTGTTTCTTTTCCGTAATTTCTTTCGGGTAAGAATAAGTATTCCAATATAATAAAAACGTCTCATAATTTCTATAATTTAATGGATAACAAGATCAGAGTCGTTCAATATGGGCTTGGGCCTATCGGAACAAAAACAACTCAATTCCTGCTCGAAAGAGATAGTATCCAGATTGTTGGTGCTGTAGATTCTGATCCAACGAAATCAAATCTTGATATTGGTGAATTGGCAGGATTACCTTCAGCTTACGGTGTGCGTGTCACAGATGACCCAAAGACATTACTCAGTAAAGTGGATGCTGATATTGTTGTATTGACAACTACGTCAGGCCTGGATGATATCAAATCACAAATTATCGAGATTGTATCGTTCGGAGTTAATATAGTTTCAACCTGTGAAGAACTCTCTCATCCATGGTTAACCAACCCGAAAATAGCCGATGAGATTGATGTAGCGGCAAAAATGAATGATGTTTCTGTGTTAGCTACGGGCATAAATCCGGGATTTCTGATGGACTTCCTACCATTGGCAATGACGGGTATTTGTCGTGATGTTAAAAAAGTAACTGTAGAGCGTATCCAAAATGCACAATTCAGGAGGATTCCTTTTCAGAAAAAAATTGGTGCAGGTCTCACGGTAGAGCAATTCAATGAAAAAGTAAAAGAGGGTACTTTACGGCACGTAGGGTTAACCGAATCTATACATATGATTGCCCACAAGATTGGCTGGAAGCTGGACAAGACAGAAGATATTATAAATCCTGTTATTGCTACAGACAAGGTAACTACTGATGATCTCACAATTGAACCCGGCAAAGCAACAGGAGTCAACCAGATTGGCCGTGGTTATGTAGAAGATAGAGAAGTAATTACTCTGGTCTTCAAAGCAACCGTAGGAGAACCCAACCCACACGATCGTATTATTATTGAGGGAACACCAGATATTGACATGACCATTAAAGATGGTATCAATGGTGACATTGCAACATGTGCAATTACAGCCAACGCCATACCAGCAGTAATCAAAGCTCCCTCGGGTCTTAAGACTATGGCAAACATTGAGACAATATCCTATTCAAGTTAAAAACAGCCCAACGGGAAGAAGCCCTGAGCCGCAACATAGATCTCATAACATGGGCATTCGACCCCCTGCAATCTAGGAACGCACACCTGAACATAAACAAGTTAGGCGTCATTGTCTGCAGTTACGATATTAACCTGTATGGTGAGGAGACTTCCAGTAAACTACACAGCGGCCTCGGCACAGACCGTCTTCTTGCTGAATGGTGACTTGTAAGCGATAAAGTCAAAGCTATTATGGATGGACAAAATCAAGAGGTTACGAAGATACAGCCTGCAAAAGGTTTGAACATAAACAGAACGGAACGAAACGAACAAGGATTGCTCATCCCAATGGGGTCAGATTTGACACTGACAGATGACGTGCTGTTCCTGGAAATACCGGATGATATTGAAGGAATGAAAACTTCCAATATACAAATCGCACGCGAGTGGCGTGTACTTGTGCAGAAAGCGCTTCTCCATTATTTTGATGCCGGGTATTACATTAATTCTTTGCAGGTTGAACGAGAGTGCAATACACGTCGAATCTATTATGTCCTGGAACGTCGAACCAAACCATACAAATCTCCCTGTTTCCCTCTTTACTAAAGATGGAAGAAGTCGTTAGTTTCAATGAAATGCGGACACATTCAGGGTCTTCATTTGAATGTCCGGGGGAATTGTAAATTTTTCCTCAGGTATATTAACACTTTCGGTTATTTCCGTTGCAACTGTGGTCGTTTCCGAGTACCCACTCCCTGTTATTTTCTTCAGGACAATTCCATTCCATAAATAGATTTCATTGCCGTTATATTGTACCGTCCAGACAAAGCAGGGCCTGCCAATAACCATTTCGATCTCAGCTCTCCTTGCACCTGCATCTTTTAAACTCTTTTTTTTAGTATTTTCTAATTCTATCCTTGATTTCCCAACATACTCTTTATACCGTGGATTCCTCATCCTTATTCCTGTTCTTGCGTTAAGATCGATGTTATTTATCCATCGGCCATTGTCTTCCAGAAGAGTTAAGGTATTTCTATCCACTATCACTCCCCTCAAGTCTACGGTTGATTTTGTATATATTGCCTCGCGCCTTCCCCAATCTTCATAATAAACGACTTCAGTTCCTGTTTTAGTTCCGGAAACATTATATTTAATAATTCCGGATTTTGACTTTGGATAGCGCCTGGTAGCGCTTTTGATAGAATCAGCATTTGCATAGCTAATAACCAGCAAGAAGAGAAGAATACAGGAAATTAACCTCTTCATACACTTTCACCTCGCAATAAATTGACTTGGTTTCTCTTAATTCTGTATAATAGTAAATTCTATAAAATATTTGACAGATTTCAAGCCTTTACTAATTTAAAGAAGATATCATCGATCCACCAGTAACCGTCAGCAAGGATGGGTTTATCAATGTTCCTCAAGTAACCGGCACCGGATACAAACCTAAAGAGGATTATATCGAGAAAATCACTGTACGAAAGGAAGTCTTTTCTGTATAAGATATATAATTCTAAGGAAACAAAATAAATAGGACGCACCCGCCAAACTATACGTTGGGCAGGGATTTACACAGATGAGAATTTCTACACTATAAATTTATGCAAAATACTTCTTTTACAAACCCGAAACTGGTAAAGCTGGCCAGGATACTTATAATGATGGTAATCGTATGGATAGTTGCCGACTTCCTTGGTATAAAACCTTCAAGATTTATGCAACCTAAAGTTGGAATGCGTCCGGTAGTACAACAAATAGGAGATTTAGGAGCAGACGAGAGAACCAATATGCAAATCTTTGAACAGACCGCTCCATCTGTCACATCTATAACAAACAAGAGGAGGCAAAGGGGTATCTTCTCTTTTAACGAGATACCTCAAGGGACCGGCTCAGGTTTCTTATGGGATGATAAGGGCCACGTAGTAACAAATTATCATGTTATCCACGAGGCTCACGAGGTCGAAGTCAAGCTACAAAGCGGAAAAAGCTACGATGCCTCATTAGTGGGAGCTGATCCACATCACGACCTGGCAGTATTGCACATTGATGCCATGAGTCCTAATATTCCACCTGTGATGATCGGGAGCTCTAACGATTTGCGAGTAGGGCAAAAGGTACTGGCAATCGGAAATCCTTTCGGATTCGATTCCACACTGACCACCGGCATTATCAGCGCTCTGGGCAGGACAATGCAGTCTATGACCAAGAGATACATTCATGATGTCATCCAGACAGACGCCGCCATTAATCCGGGAAATTCCGGGGGACCGCTTCTGGATTCATACGGCAGGCTGATTGGTGTAAACACCGCCATTATAAGTCCCAGTGGAACATATTCAGGAGTTGGTTTTGCAGTACCTGTGGATACGGTAAATCGGATTGTCACCAAACTGATCAATAAAGAGAAGGTGGGACGCCCGGGACTTGGTATTTCGCTTATCCCGGAACACATCATGTCCAGATTGGGTGTAGAAGGTGTGGGAATTCTTGAAGTATACAAAGGTAGTACAGCAGAAGAGGCAGGGTTGAGGGGAGTAAAACGTCTGCCCAGTGGGCGAATAGAGATTGGAAACATAATAATTGAATGCGACGGTTCTCGGGTAAGAAAAAGGTCCGACCTTATCAGAATTCTCGACAGACATGAAGTCGGTGACGAAGTAGATATTGTTATTATCAGAAGCGGTGTAAAAAAATCAGTCCGGATAACCATTCAATCAATCAATTGATTTCTAAAGGGGGTATTATGTCGAACGTAAAATCTAAAACTAGGGATTACTTAGGTACTGTTAAAACGGTTTCTTTGGCTACTTGTATGAATGACAATCCTTCATGCCGCATTATGGAGATTCAAAAAGTAGAAGATAATCTTAAAATATGGTTTGTTTCCCATAAGAGTTCTCCAAAGATGGAACAAATTGATAAAAACAATAGCGCCTGTATTATCTCCTTTAACAATGAAACATTTAGAGACGTCAGGCTTTCTGGAACGATCGAAGTCTTTGAAGATATGGAGACAAAGAAATACATATGGAAGGAAGAACTTGCCGCGTATTTTCAGGATGGTATAAATGACCCGGAACTCACTGTCTTAAAATTTATCCCGAAAAGACTTGAGTACAGAGACATGAAATCAGGCGGTCTATTGCCGGAAGCAGAGAATGTGTAAAGCTTTTTCCCGCACTTCTGATGTTTTACCATTCCAGTTATGCTACGCTAAATATAGTGATAACAGAGGTTTATCTTCCTTTCTTTGTCCTTGACAAACTACTTTAATAATTGTAGATTAATCGGGTCTTTATCAGACTGAAACTCACACCAGAATTGTACAAACCCAGCCGTTTTACTATTATTTCTGTAAGAGGAATTAATTATATTCAAGGCAAAGTCCGTTTATAGTGCCATGAATCTGATTGTAGCAATACAGCATTGTACATAAATTGTTTTAGTAGTAATTGCTAAATCACTTTAGACAGGATATCAATAGATATTAAAAAAATGAGTAATCAAACTGAAAAAAACCCAATCACTAATGAAAAAGACGGTTCAGTGATGGTATATGTTCCTGAAGGGACCTTCTTAATGGGAGTTGAAAAGGATTCTGTTAGAGTAGACGCATTTTACATTGATAAGTTTCCAATAACAAATAATCAATACAAAGTGTTTATGGAAGAAGCAAACTGTGAAGAACCTGCTTTCTGGCAAGATAAAAGATTTAACAACTCACATCAACCTGTGGTCGGTGTGAGTTGGGATGACGCAATTGCTTATACAAATTGGGCGGGAAA
>Ga0208521_1001352_pt1 | contig 12655 bp, 11 predicted proteins | sample ETNtaG_24_FD_185754 | JGI IMG/M metagenome (GOLD analysis project Ga0208521, IMG submission 185754) | Marine microbial and viral communities from oxygen minimum zone, Eastern Pacific Ocean - ETNP201306SV47 (SPAdes) (version 2) | ecosystem: Environmental > Aquatic > Marine > Oceanic ... | reverse complement strand
GACCGAGATGGCAACATAATGCCATGTTTTATCTGAGGAAGGACTTTTTTCTGGTTCCACTACTGGTTCTGGTTCCACTACTGGTTCTGGTTCCACTACTGGTTCTGGTTCCACTACTGGTTCTGGTTCCACTACTGGTTCTGGCTCTGGGCGAGGTTCTTGTTTAATTTTGGTTCCAGCAGTTGAAATTTGATCTTCATTAAAAATTTTCACCACCAACTCATTCACGTTATTATTGAGTTGTTTAATGTTGCAATCTTCACAAAAAGCGGTGCGAACGAGCCTCTGACTGTCGAGATCAACCCGAGTCAATGAGAGTTGTGTGAAGTTGCCTTCCCTTGTCATATTGAAAAGGAAAAGGTTATCAACCTGCAATATTTGCTGAATCAAGGCAAAGCACTGATCTTCAGTGCATTCGTCATATTCCAGTTCATCAAAAGCTTGAGTCTGAGCTGCTTCAAAGGCTTTTTGAGAGGCTAAAATGTATTGAGTGGATAGAGATTCCTGCAAACTATTAAAAATAATTTGCTTCTGCATCTCTGAGATATCACCTAATGTTCCCATCGGTGCGAGGCAAGCTTTTTGTTTTTCCTGAGCAAATGTAATGTTTGATATCTGTAGAGGAGAAGAAAGAAGAAGGAAGGAGAGGATGATGATGAGTATATGTCTCACTTGGTTTCCTATAAGAGTTGTAGGTTAAACCAATATATAACAGAATTTGGGGGATTTTACAAGAATGTGGGGATTTATGTCAGTTATGAATTGTTTCGATGTATTAAGAACTTAAAGCAACCTCTTTATTTCAGATATAGTCTCTTCATCAATCCCTTTATATCTAAAGATATATCTCTTCCCTTCAATACCAACTATGGTTGGGAATGCCATCTTGCCTTTAAAGAATTTCTTTGAGATTGATCCAAATGAATCTTTATAAAAATATGATAAAGGTACGTTCAATTTTTTAGAGAAATTTTTTATATCATTCTTAGAGTCTTTTTTAATAGGATCAATAAAGAGAAGTGGTACATCGGGATAATGTGTGCTCAAAAACTTGTGAAGTACTGGTATCTCTTTAATACATGGGACACAGTTCACAAAAAAGAAACTTATTACATATACTGATTTTTGTTTCTTTGAATTGAATCTTTTACCTTCAAGATTCTTGATCCAAAACTTAGGTGGTGTTTCAGCAAAAGAAGATTCAACTGAGAACAAAAAAGTAAATAGAATAAAAACAATTGTAATTAGTTTCATAGAAATTCTATATTTTAATTATCGGATTGAATAAAATCTATTATTTCAGATTCAGACCATTTCTGAGTGATTTTGTTTGTAATCCTCTGGAGATGTTTCTTTTTAAAAGAATTTGATTTGCCCCATTTACGGATTGGAATCCTTTGTGGCTCTAGAGAATAGCTACCTATCTTGATAAGTCCTCCATCTTTGAAGGAATAAGAGTCCATTGAAACTGTCATTGAGACTAAACCTTTCCACATACTTGTTTCTTGTTTTTGGAAATTCCATTCGGTTGTAATAACAAGACAGGAATTTGCCCCCTTCTTATCAATCATTCTCTTAAGATTATTCTGGAAATCATTGTCAGTGTCAATTTCAGAAATACCTATAAAGTTAACAGTGTCAATAGATTCAAGCATAGAAGTAAACCCTGAGACAAGATTTGCTCTTGGTTCCTTCATTAGACTTTCTATATTTCGTTCTGAGTACTTATTGAAGGCTATCATCAAATTTTGATTTTGAGGACATTCATCAACCAGTATTTCTGTATATTTTTTACAAATCTCTCTCTTTTTATTTTCGTTAAGTTCACTATGCAGAATTCGTAAAATTGAATGTCTTATATTATCAGGGAAAGATCTGTTGGATTTTGATAAGCCATTAAATGAGATGGGAGTTCTAGTACTATCGATTGATAAGGTGATTGTTCCATCAGTGGATGTTACAGTTACTTCAAAATTGCAGGATGAATCAACTTCAGATTGAGTTAGCCCTGAAAGAGGGATTTCCTTTAATGGAGAAATATATGAAGCAATAAATGGTTTTGCAATTTGTTCAATAATGGGCTTATCTTTTCCAATATCAGCATATACAAATAGATAACATTCATCCTTAGACTGACCAAAAAGAGTGGATGAAAGAAATAGGAAGGGTAGGATTATGAGTATATGTCTCATAGGATTTCTGGATATTTCAATTCTGTTGTAGCTATTACATTAACAGGAGAATATCCATTACAATTTCCTTTCAACACTGGATCTGAATTGATAATCTTTTTTACTTTAACCATTATTGATCTGGCCTCTATTTCAGGGTAAGTACTATTATTGTATATTTTTGCATAATCCTTTTGAATCAGCTTGCTAAAAGTAATTTTGCTACTGTCAATACATCCTAAAACTGAAGAGAGGGCATCAAGATGATCTCCTTCACCTCTAGAAATCTGAACTTGCAAAACTTGTTTGTTAATTATAATAAATCTTTTTGCAACAGTATTTTGTTTAAATGTTTCATAGCAATTAGAATTACTAGAAAGTGATGGAAGATAGCTATACACAAAAATAACATGGGATGAACTTGATGAGATATACCTCATATTATTAAGATCGTCTTCCTTATCAGATTCATCGCTTCCAATCAAATTCCCTTCCTTAATAAGCCTAAGATGTTCATCATGATCTTCAACCAATTTGCCGGTGATTCTATTGACACCATATGGTCTGGTAATTATATATTTCTCAGCCCCATAGAAGTTATTTGTGTTAAAGGATTGTTTACAATTTTGTTTTTCCCAAAAAGGAAGTAAATCTTTAACTCCTGTTTCTTCATCCGCAACTTCTCTGTTTTCAAGATTTGAATTTACACCAGCAACGCCTTTTTCTTGAATTTTAAAATCTTTAGATACACTTTTTACAAGATCATCAACTTTGGAATTGGTTTGTGAGATATTACAATCTTCACATGTAGCAGTCCTAACATCTCTATTACTATCAATATCGATTCGGGAGATTTTCATTTGCTGGAAATTGCCAGATTCTATAATTTCAAACTTAAAGAAATATTCAACCTGTAACAACTCTTGAATAATAGCAATACACTGTTCCTCAGTACATTCATCTGAAGCCATTTCCTGAAATGCTTCTTCCTCTGCCTTTTCATACATTTTTTGTGATGTTAACTTGTAATATTTTGATAGCGATTCTTGCAAACTATTGAAGACAATTCTCTTTTCTATTTCATTAAATTCACCTAATGATGCCATTGGGGCTAAAGCAGCCGTTTCTTTTTCCTGTGCAAATGCAAATGTCGATATAAGGATGGTAAAACTAAAAATAATCAAAGAATTGTATTTGAGTTTCATTTGTTTCCCAGTTGGAAGATTATAATATAATATTATTAATTATTAACACATATTGGTATATTTTTCAAGAAGGGGTAATTATACTTTGAGGGAAGTGAATATGAATTTATTATTGAAGAACGAACAAACAAACCGTCAATGTTGACGGTTTGTTTTACATCACTTTGACTCTCTTTTGATTCAGTCCCTCTCCACACCTCTGAAAACTTGTATCAACAAACACAGGAGAGACTTCATATGACCTGTTTTGTCTATAGATAGACACCTAAAACAGACACCTAAGTCTCTAAAATATACTTTATAAACCCCTGACTCAGAATATTATTGTGTAATTACAGGGGTTTATGGAGAAATTTGGTGGAGACGAGGGGGAACGAATCTCTTTCATTTACATCTACACCTTTTCCTACCTCTCAATCCGTTGGTATTACTGACGATGTGATACCGAAGGACTTGAGTAAAATATATCTGGTGGTGGTTTGACTATCACAAAACTATCACAAAAAGTCAAATAATAACACTCACCGAAAATACCTCCAAGTAAAATCCCCACATTCTTGTAAAATCCCCCCACACATTGTAATCCACATCAAGTTCTGGTATATATTGGGTTATCCTAAACCACTAATGGGAAACTCTGTGAAACACCTACTCATCATCCTCATCTCCTTCCTTCTTCTTTCTTCTTTTCTAACTTCCTGTACTCAACCTAATGGAACAAAGTATGTAGGGGAATACAAGGACGGGAAAAGACATGGTCAAGGAACATTCACTCACCCTGATGGAGGTAAGTATGTTGGAGGATGGAAGGATGACAAATTTCATGGTCAAGGAAAATTCACTCACCCTGATGGTAGAAAGTATGTAGGGGAATATGAGAATGGTGATCCAAATGGTCTTGGTGTTTTGATTTTCACTAATGGAGACAAGTATGAAGGGGAATTCAAGGATGGAATTCCAAATGGTAAAGGGAGATTCACTCACACTGATGGAAGGAAGTGGGAAGGAGAATGGAAGGGTGGGAAGGTACATGGTCAAGGAACATTCACTCACCCTTATGATGGAGGAAAGTATGTTGGAGGATGGAAGGATGACAAATTTCATGGTCAAGGAACATACACTTTACCTAATGGAGAAAAGTATGTTGGGGGATTTAAGGATGGGAAAAGAAATGGTCTTGGTGTTTTGATTTTCACTAATGGAAGAAAGTATGTTGGAGGATGGAAAAATGGGGGATATGATGGTCAAGGAACAATAACTTCCCCTGATGGAAACAAGTATGTTGGTGAATACAAGGATGGGAAACAACATGGTCAAGGAACTCATACTTATCCTGATGGAAGTAGTGACGTAGGAGAATGGAGGGAAGGATTTTTCTTGAAAGGAACACATTATGACAAAGACGGAAACATCATAGGGAAGTATGTGAATGGAGTAGAACAATAATGAAACACCTACTCATCATCCTCTCAATACTTCTTTTGTCATCTCCTCTGTTTGGTCAGGAAACAGGTGTTCTTTATCAATACAAGACTTCCTCTGGAATAAAATGGAAAACTTTTGGGAATGAGAAAGTCCAACCAAAGTATAAAGGTGAAATAAAGAATGGGAAACCTAATGGATTTGGTTTTCAAACTTACAAAAATGGAAACAAGTATTTTGGGGAACACAAAAATGGATTTCCAAACGGTCAAGGGAGATCCATTTACCCTGATGGAAGTATGTATTTAGGGGAATATAAGAATGGTAAATTTCATGGTCAAGGAACTTTCATTTGGAATGATGGATATTATCATGAAGGGGAATTTATGGATGGAACACCAAATGGTCAGGGAACTCAAACTTTACCTAATGGACAGCTGGTAGGGGAATATAAGGATGGTAAACCTTGGAACGTTAAAGGGTACGACAAAGAAGGAGACATCACAGGAAAGTGGGTGAATGGAAAAATGATAAAACAATAAACCCCCAAAAATACCTCCAAGTAAAATCCCCACTTTCTTGTAAAACACCCCTCCAAATGATACCTTCAATAGACTTCTATAGGTATGAAATTAGTTTTCTTTCTACTCTTTAGTTCTATTTCTTCCTTCTGTAAGGTCTCTAAACCCTCCTGTTTAGTCCTTTCTTTACTTCTATCTACTCCAAATAGGAAAAGAAAGAACTATGTTTCTTGGACTTCTCAATCTCTTTTTTGAGTATCCTTTTCATCTCATCTATTGATAGAGATTTACCCATTCGTATTTGTTCGTAGATTATCTGAAGTTGTTGGTTGAGATATACACATAACTTTTTAGATTCTACTTTACTACCACATCTTAAAGAAACTCTAAACAACTTTCTCCCTTGATACAGATGTTGTAAATCAAGTGGAACCCAAGAACGAAAGTAATAGGAAGTGTTTATTTTATAGAGATATTGTTGACACATTTTTAGACCTTTCAGTTAATGAAAAGTCCTTTGACTATCACAAAACTATCACAAAAAAGACGAAATGAGAGGAAATGAGGAGAAATTACCTAAGATTACTACTGAAAAGAAACCGTCTCCACAGTTAGTTACACGGTCTCCAGAGTAGTTGTATCAAGGGATTGGTGGAGACGAGGGGGGTCGAACCCCTTACCTCAACGCTGCCAGCGTTGCGCTCTACCAGTTGAGCTACGTCCCCAAAAGATGGAATAGGCAGGATGAGCAGAAATCCAATTCCGGATTTTGACAAGCGATATAAATTGAAGAAATTTGGTTTTGCTTGTCACCGGAGAGTGGAGAGATGACGCTCAGAAAAATGGCGTCCCCAAGGGGAGTCGAACCCCTGTTGCCGCCGTGAAAGGGCGGAGTCCTAGGCCGCTAGACGATGGGGACTAGCAACCCACGATGATATAATTTGTAAATTATTTTGTCAATATATTTTTAGAAATTTTCAAAAATGAACAGTCTTTTCACAAAGAAGAAACACATTAGTTTTGCAGGAATTTTTTTATATCATCGGCCATTATTTGTGGAATTCCAGGCACCTGCATAATTTCATCTGTTGTCGCCTGTTTCAAAAGCGTTAAACTACCAAAGTGCTTCAGCAGGAGTTTACGGCGTTTCGGACCGATGCCAGGAATATCGTCAATTTGTGAATGCAGCGTATGTTTACGTTTGAGTTTGCGTTGAAACTCTATGGCAAAACGGTGTGATTCGTCACGAATATTTTGCAGAAAATAAAGCACATCAGAATTTCTACGCAGGCGGATTTCGTTTTTCTGGTTCGGTTTCACCACGTATTCGTAATCTACATTCTGCCCGCGGCTGCGCCCTCTCTTTTTTTCGGAACGTCCTTTTGCCAATCCAATCAAATCGACTTTCCGTAAAATATCAAGATCGGTCAGCACTTTTGCTGCAATACTGATTTGTCCTTTTCCGCCGTCGACTAAGATCAAGTCCGGAAGTTTTTTGCCTTCTGACAGCGTCCGTTTGTAACGCCGGGTGAGAACTTCTTTCATGCTCGCAAAGTCATCCGGACCGTTTATACTGGTTATTTTATATTTCCGGTAATCCTTGTTTGAAGGAGCATTCTTTTTCCAGCAGACCATTGAAGCAACCGTCATTGTGCCGGAAAGATGCGAGATATCGAAAGCTTCGACTACTTCCGGAAGTCTGTTTAATTTTAATTCAAACTTAACGTGCTGCAACACATTTTTGTTTTTGGAAGAACGGATGCGCTGCTCTGACAAATTAACTTTTGCATTACTGAAGGCCATGCTGACCAGCTCTTTTTTACGCCCCTTTTGCGGACAAACAACATGCACGCGCTTTTTTGATTTTTTATTGAGTGCGTCTTCGAGCAGTTTTCTATCGGAGTATTCAAAGGGCAGTAAAATTTCACGGGGCACAATTGAACCTTCCGGCATGTAAATTCTGTGCAGTGCCTGTCCGAGTAAATTGTCATCAGAAGCTTCGCTGCTGTCTTCAAAAAAGAAAAAATCTGTACCGAGCAACCTGCCGTTACGGATGAACAAAACCTGAACTCCGGTGGAATCTGATTCACGGAAAAGATTAAAAACATCCTGATCCTTGCCCTTGACATCCAGCACCATTTGTCTCTCGAAAATCCGGCGCATGGCATGAATTTGATCACGGTAAAGAGCCGATTTTTCGAATTCCAGTTTTTTTGATGTCTGCTCCATGCGCTTTTCAAGTTCCTGCAAAAGTTCTTGATCGCGTCCTTTTAAAAAGAGCCTTACCTGTCGCACCACCTTCGCGTATTCTTCCTCAGAAACAACTCCACGGCACGGTGCGAGGCAGCGCTGCATTTGAAAATTTAGGCAGGGGCGGTAGGTCTTTTTGCCGTCAAGAAGCATTTTACTGGTACGCAGCGGAAAATATGTCATGACCGCTTTCAGTACTTGACGGGCGTCCTTGACGGATGTGTAAGGCCCATAATATTCAGACTTCGGATCAATTTTTTCACGTACCAGAAAGAGGCGTGGAAACATCTCACCAACCGTCAGTTTGCAGTACGGATATGACTTTCCATCCTTGAGCGCTACGTTATAACGCGGGTGATGTCGCTTGATTAACTGCTCCTCTAAAATCAGCGCTTCAGCCTCTGTGTCAGTTACAATCAAGGAGAAATCATGTATTCGGGAGACCATGAGCTGGATCCGTAAATTGTGTTTGGCCGATCCGTGAAAATAGGAGCGGACACGATTACGGAGGGTTTTGGATTTGCCGATGTAGAGGATACTTTGCTGCTCGTCCCTGAAAAGATAAACTCCGGGAAGGTCGGGCAGATGAGTGAGTTTTTCCTGTGCGGGAGTAGTGGCCCCGCCACTTGCTTCAGCATGGCGGGTTTGCTTGTTCATGTAATTACTGTATTAAATCTGCTATTGTTTCAGGTACTTTTTTTACAAATTCGCTCATTGTGCCGTAGGGGCCAATATCCATTTTAAGAGCGTGCTGAATCACAACTGTTGGTGTTCCGCTAACTCCGTAAATTGCTGATTTGCGCTTACCTTCTTTGATAAGTTTGTTGATCCATGCCTTGTCTTTTTCCTGTTGAAACTCTTTGTTCATGCCTAGAGAACGTGCCAGATAATTCGTAATGCCGGGATCAAAAACATTTACTCCATGAGTGAAACGGGCTTTGAAGAGTTCATCTTTGATCAACTTGCCTTTGTCGATTTTTCTGGCTACATAATAAAGTCGCAGCGGCGAATCGTCCTGTCCACGGAAGACAATCGGAATATCAATAAATTCGACTTTGTCCGCAAATTTCTTACGGAAATCTTTTGATGCTTTGTGCAGCTCGTTACAGTGAGGACAGCCGAAATTCATAAATTCCTCGAAGACGACTTTCTTGACACTGTGTGCAGTCGGAACGGATCCTACTATTTCAAAGTGTCCCCGGATTGATTCCTTCGCCGACACTGAAAACGTGAGCACCAATCCAAAGATTATTAATACTACTTTTTGCATTTATTTACTCCAAATATTAATTAATGAAAAACTGGATTCCCGTTTTCGCGGGAATGACAAGTTTTTACAGAATTCACGAAAGATCGCTGCTTTATAATTCTTATACCCTCGTTGACATTTCAAGGGAAGAGAGAGAAAGCTGAGATATTACTGAGTTTAATCAAGATCCCTTGCATACGCCCGGGATGTCAAACGGCTTACTTTTTACAGCCTTGCTGCTTTTTACGTAGTTTACGAAAGATCACCCCACAAAAACTGAAGAATCGAAACTGCGCTTACGGCCGCGGTTTCCGCCCTTAATATTCTTGGTCCAAGTTCAACCGGACGCATCCCGGATCGTAGAGCCAATTTAAATTCATCCGGATGCAAACCTCCTTCGGGACCAATCAGCACACGCTGAAACAGTTGCTGCTGTGCTGTGTCTGTGTCCAAATTATTCCAGCAAACAGACTCTTCACAATCCGGAGAAAGAATCCAGGAGTTTGCGCATTCCGGAAGTATTTCCAACGCTGCCTCTAAACTCTCATGACAGAAAATTTCTGGTGGATGCTGTCGTCCGCATTGTTTAGACGCTTCCAGGGCAATCCGTTGCCAGCGGATAAGCTGACGTTTCTGCTGTGAAAAATGAAAAGAGTTCGGAGAATGATTTCCGCAAAAAAAGTCCAGCCGGCTGACTCCAAGCTCAGTCGTTTTCTGCAGGATCCAGTCCAGTGCCTTTTCCTTGGGTAGGGCTTGTAATATTTCAAGACGTAACGCGGATGCTCGAGGAACCGCGACTGAATTTTCGGGAACGAAACTCATTGAGTCACGCCCTGAACTTTTCAAAACTGCGTCAAAACGCTGACCATTTTGATCCTGAATCAGGAAGTGCTCTCCGGAACGCATCCGGCGGGATTTTAAAACATGCCGCGCTTCCTCACCTTTCAGTTCAAACGGCTGTCCGCATTCAAGCACTCCATCAAAAATGAAATACGACATTTGACCCAATCAGGAATACTTGAAGTTCAACTGGTCTTTTTTCAGACCAATGCTGACCTCTCCTCCATTTTCCAACTTACCAAACAGCACCTCGTCTGCCAGGACTGTTTCTATTTCACGCTGAATGGTGCGTCCCATCGGACGTGCACCAAAGACCGGATCATAACCTTTTTTGGCTAACCATGTTTTTGCGGCCTCTGTAACATTGATGATTACTTTTTGATGCTGAAGTTTAACTTCCAGTTCTACCAGCATTTTTTCCACTACCATCAACACAACTTCTTCTTGAAGACCGGCAAATGAAATAGTATTATCCAGGCGGTTCCGGAATTCCGGACTGAAGACTTTTTCAATTGCTTTTTTGGAAGGTGCTTTTGGTGAGTTTTCACCAAAACCGATTGTGCCGGAACTCATTTCCTTGGCGCCAACATTGGAGGTCATTACCAGTACAACATTACGAAAATCTGCTTCACGGCCGTTGTTGTCGGTCAAAGTCGCATGATCCATCACCTGCAGCAAAATGTTGAAAATATCAGGATGCGCTTTTTCAATTTCATCAAGCAGAATTACACAATGCGGATTTTTACGGACTGCATCCGTCAGTAGACCGCCCTGATCAAAACCGACATAGCCCGGAGGTGCGCCGATCAGACGTGAAACAGTGTGCTTCTCCATGTATTCGCTCATGTCAAAGCGTTCAAAGCTGATGCCCATAATAAAGGCCAGTTGCTTTGCCAGCTCCGTTTTACCGACTCCAGTGGGACCGGTAAACAGGAAAGAGCCGATCGGATGTTCCGGATGATGCAGTCCGGCACGTGAACGTTTGATGGACTGGACCAAAATTCCAATCGCCTCATCCTGTCCAAAAACCTGCATCTTCAATTCTTTTTCGAGGTCACGCAGTTTATCTTTGTCAGTCGAGTTCATTCGTTCAATCGGAACCCTGGCCATGCTAGCCACCACTTTTTCAATATCCGGTACTCCCACAGTTTTTCGCTTGGTGCCCGAACGCAGACGTACCATGGAACCTGCTTCATCAATCACATCAATTGCCTTGTCCGGCAGATAACGTTCATTGATATATTTTTCCGAAAGCTCTGCGGCAATTTTCAAGGATCCGGAAGTATAGCGCAGCTGGTGATGATTTTCGTAACGTGATTTCAAACCTTTGAGAATCTTGATTGTTTCCGCCAGTGTTGGTTCAAGAATGTCAATCTTCTGAAAACGGCGGGAAAGCGCACGGTCCTTTTCAAAAATCTTTTTGTATTCATCAAAAGTAGTGGAACCGATACAGCGGATTTCACCTTTGGCCAGTGCAGGTTTCAATAGATTTGAAACATCCATCGATCCTCCGCTGGTTGCGCCGGCACCGATGATAGTGTGGATTTCATCAATGAATAAAATCGAACCCGGACGTTTTTCAAGCGCTTTCAGCACAGCTTTTATGCGCTGTTCAAAATCACCACGGAACTTGGTTCCAGCTAACAACGAGCCGATATCAAGTGCAAAAACCTCTGTGCCTTCCAGCATTACCGGAACATCACCGTTATAAATTTTTAGCGCAAGACCTTCCGCAACGGCGGTTTTTCCAACTCCCGGATCTCCTACATAAATCGGATTATTTTTACGCCGTCTGCACAATATCTGCAGAGTACGGTTAATTTCGTTTTCACGTCCGATCAGCGGATCTATCCGCTTTTCTTCCGCCTGTCTTGTTAAATTCTGGGTATAAAGTTCCAGTGGATTTTGTTCCTGACGCGGCTGCTGACCTTCTTCATCTTCTCCGCCTTCATAATCATGACCGTCACTTTTCTCTTCTTCTGCAGTAACTTTCGCAATTCCATGCGAAATGTAGTTCAGCAGATCAAGACGTGTGATGTCCTGTTTCTGCAAAAAGTAGGAAGCGTATGAGCGCGATTCACGGTGAATTGCCACCAGCACATCACCCACATCCGCGGAGGCTTTTCCGGAACTGTTGACATGCATTATCGCCAGATGCAGTACACGCTGGACTGCTTTCGTCTGACGCGGTAATTTGTTTTCATTAACTTCTTCCTGCTGTGAAAAGAAGTCCTCTAAATCCTGTTTGATGAGATTTGTGTCACCACCGCAGCTTCTGATTATATTCAAGCCTGCATCGTTGTGCAGCAAAGCATAGAGGATGTGTTCAACGCACAAATATTCATGCCGCCGGTCTATGGCTTCACTTTGCGCCGCCATCAAACACATTTCTAAATCTTTTGTAAACATAAGCTTAACTCAGTTTTCTTCCATTGTTGCCTGCAGAGGATATTCATACTGCTCTGCCAGTCCATGAACTGATTCCACTTTTGTTTCCGCAACTTCAAAAGAGTATGATCCGCATACTCCAATCCCGTTTTCGTGAACATGAATCATAATCTGCGTTGCTTCTGCCAAACTTTTTTTAAAAACACTTTCCAGGATAAACACCACAAATTCCATGGTGGTATAGTTATCGTTATGCAGCAGAACTTTGTAACTCTGCGGCGGTTTCATTTTGCGCCGTGTTTTCGTTACCAGCTGCTCATCGTATTCAATTTCGCTCATTCCTCCATTCCTTACAACTGACTCATACAAACAAACAAAAGCTTTTCAGTCTGCAGATTCTCCACAAATTACGTTTCTGCGGATAAGTGCACTTTAGACCAATTTTTTGCTAAGTCAATACGTTTTTTAAATTTTATCTCTTACGCACCTTTTTTCTGACTTCATGCGCTGAGGTAACATCTTTCAAAAACACCTGACTTTGCGCTGGAATACTCTGCGTCAGCCAGACATTTCCGCCGATAACAGAACCTTCTCCAATCACCACATCTC
>Ga0208521_1001337_pt1 | contig 12787 bp, 10 predicted proteins | sample ETNtaG_24_FD_185754 | JGI IMG/M metagenome (GOLD analysis project Ga0208521, IMG submission 185754) | Marine microbial and viral communities from oxygen minimum zone, Eastern Pacific Ocean - ETNP201306SV47 (SPAdes) (version 2) | ecosystem: Environmental > Aquatic > Marine > Oceanic ... | reverse complement strand
TGCACGGAACGGCCTGAGTAGCAATTATTATATGCGATAAAATGCTTTTAATAATAGATTATAATAATTTTATTGATCAGAAAGGAGGTTAAGGAAAATGATTGGTAGTATTCAAAAAAAGGGCAAGTCTTACTATGTTGTCTTTAGGTTTAAAGATCCTAAAACAAAAAAGAAAAAGCAGAAATGGATTGTTGCTGGTAAGAAGAAAAAAGATGCGGAGAAAAAGCTTACAGATTTGATGGAAGATATTAACGGTAACACTTACCGGGACATAAAAAAGGCTACATTTGCAGAATTCTCGAAGCGTTGGCTTAATATCTATGCAGAGATGAAGACCAAGCCGTCAACATTCAGGAGTTATAGGGATATCACTAACAATCACTTGATTCCTTATATGGGCGATTATCTTCTAAAGGATATTGACACGGCTATGCTGCAAGAATATGTTGCTTTAAGGTTTAAGAAAGTAAAGCCGAAGACGGTTGTCAATGAGCTTGTTCCGGTTAAAGAGATGTTTAAACATGCCGTAAAGTGGGGGTATCTAAAGTTTAACCCTGCTGAGGGTGTAGTGCGTCCAAGAGTTGAAAAGCAGGAAATGGAGATACTCGCACCAGAGGAAATAAAACTGTTCCTTGAACATGTAACGTTGAAATACAGAACATTCTTTCTGACGGCAATCTTGACAGGTCTCAGGCGTGGAGAGCTTTTAGGTTTACATGGTGAGGACATAGACTGGAATCATAACCAGATCCATGTTAGGCGTTCGCTTTGGAAAGGGCAGATTGTTTCACCGAAGACTAAGGCATCCGTAAGAAGGGTTGATATGACTCCCACTCTGGCGCAGGAGCTTAGAAAGCATAAGTTCTCATGCTCTATTGAGGATTCTGACTTTCTGTTTTGTAATGCCGATGGAAAGTCTCTTAGTCCGGATTCTCTAGTCAGAAGGCAATTCCTGCCGGCCCTAGAGCGTGCTGGAGTCAAGCGTGTGAGGTTCCACGACCTTAGACATACTAACGTAGCATTAAGGCTTGAACAGGGGCAGAATATCAAGTATATCCAGAACCAGTTAGGGCATGCGAGTATTCAAACAACAATTGACAGGTATGGACACTTGCTAAAAGAAGTGAATACAGAACAAGCCATGAAACTTGAAAATGCCCTTAATTTTAGAGAGCATCTTGGTGACTCTTCGGAACCTGTTAGAAGGTTGTTAGAAGATCACAAAAAAAGGACTCAGAGCAAAGCCCTAAGTCCTTTAAAATTGGTAGCGGGGACAGGATTTGAACCTGCGACCTCCGGGTTATGAGCCCGACGAGCTACCAAGCTGCTCTACCCCGCGTCTCAATTATTCCATATTATATCAGCAAGCATAATCTGTCAAACAGAAATTTTATATGGTGAAAAATAGATTTCTCAATATCCTGATTATCCTGTAAATCCTGTCTAAGAAGTTCTTATTACATCCTCTCAGGCGCCTTGAGGCCGAGGATGCCTAGTCCGTTCTTTATGACCTGCCTGATTGAATCAACTAGTAAGATCCTTGCCTTTTTTAACTCAGCATCATCAATCAGAATCCTGTGATGCTGGTAGAATCTGTTGAACGTACTGCACAGGTCAAGCAGGTATTTGCTCAGTATCGATGGTTCACAATTTTGTGCAGAGCGTATTATGGTTAATGGGAAGGATTCGAGTTTCTTGACTAATAATAGTTCGTCATCTTCTTTAAACATATCGTATCCTATATCATTAGTTACTGTTCCGCCGCACTTTCTTAATACACTGCACAACCTTGCATGGGTATATTGAACGTATGGGCCGGTCTCACCATCAAAGTTGAGGATTTCGTTCCAGTCGAACAATACATCCTTAACCCTCTTTGTGCTTAACTCTGAAAATATTATGGCGCCGATGCCAACGTCATTTGCCACCTCTGCCTTGTTCTCCAGGTCAGCGTTCTTGCCTTCTATAATTTCCTCTGCAATCTTACACGATTCTTCCAGTAGATCCTCCAGCAGGACAACCTTACCCTCTCTCGTGGACATCTTTCCACCCTTAAACTTGATTAGTCCGAAATCTACGTGTACGCAATCGTGTACCCATTCATATCCCATAAGTTCCAGGACCTTGAAGAATTGTTTGAAGTGTAATCGCTGTTCGGAGCCGACAACATAGATCATTTTGTCAGGGTCATACTCTTGTTTTCTATATTCGGCGGCACATATGTCCCTGGTGGCATACAGGCTGGCATCATCCTTCTTCCTCAGGATACACGGCGGCATATCGTATTTTTCGAGGTTTATGATCAGGGCCTCCTCACTTATCTCAGACAAACCCGCATCTTTTATTCTATTAACTGTGTCGTCAAGCATGTCATTATAAAAGCTTTCACCCGCATACGAATCAAACTTTATGCCTAACTTCTCATATACTCTTTCACACTCTGATAAACTAATGTCCTTGAAATATTGCCATGTTTCTATTGCCTCCTTGTTTCCACCCTCCAGCTTCCGAAACCAATCTCTTGCTTCATCTTCCAGAGAAGGATTGTCCCTGGCTTCTTTATGGAATCTGACATATAACTCATTAAGCTTGCTGATATTGAGCCCCGTCTCTTTTATCGAATCCTGACCCTTTAACTCTGGGCCCCACTTTTTAAATGCAACGATTAATTGTCCAAATTGTGTGCCCCAATCTCCCAGATGATTTATGCCTACGCATTTATATCCAATGGTCTTGTATAGATTGTAGATCGCGTTCCCTATCACTGCCGAACGGAGATGATGGACGGCCAGGTGTTTTGCTATGTTCGGTGAAGAGTAATCTATTACGGCTGTTTTGCCTGTTCCTGAGTCAGAATTTCCGTAAGAATCTGATTCAGTAAAGACCTCATCGAGGACAGTCTTGAAAATCATTTCTTTCGAGACGTAAAAGTTTAGATAGGGCCCATGGGCCTTAATGTCTGTTATTAAGTCACTTGGTGCCAGTTCTTGTGCAAGTTTGGCTGATATATTCAAAGGAGCTCTTTTTAACTGCTTCGCAATGGCAAAACATGGAAATGCGAAATCACCCATCTTTAAGTCCGGAGGAATCTCTATCAAACCCTTAATCTCATCCTCAGACAGTGGGATTTCAGCCTTTAATAAATCTACTATGTTTTTAATAAAAATATCCATTTTGTTCCTGTTTGAATGTACTCTGGATATTGTAAAAATTTACCCAGAGAATAGTAAACTATAAAACTGGAAATTACAATTGCTTATTACTCTGGCTTCAATGTTTCAATGAAGGTGGGAAGCGGTAACCTCAGAATCAAAAAACGCCGCTAGGAACTTGAATCCACACCTAGGAAAGCCAGGATGGTCTTCCTTTCGACTTTGTCTGTGATAGCACCTGACTTAATCTTTTCAAGCAGAAACTCTTTGATTTTCGCTGCAGGCACGGCGTAGTTGAGGTTCTTCCATATTGCCGGACTATTCTCTTTGACCATGTTGTCTAAGGATTGAGAACTTTGCGCTATAGGGGTTTTGGGGGCTACTCCCCAAAGAAGACCAATGATATCCCCGGTATCTCGAGTAACGACCGGAGATCCGGAGTCGCCGTCAGAGGCATCACATCCGACTGCAAAGGCCCAGGTGCCTACGGTTTTACCCTTCTCATCCGGTCCATACTTAGTCTTAAATTCATTATCTCCTGAAAAGACCTTACAATCCGAATCCCAGGTGCCTACCATATCACTGTAGTGATTTTTGGCCCGGCCAAATCCAACCGTCAAGAGCTTTTGATTCCTGGTGATTGGGTAGTCAAAACTAAAATTCCTTGCGACAGATTGCAGTATTTTCCGGTCCCATTTGCTTTCCACATTAATAGCAAAGAGTGCAAGATCGATCTCCAGCCATGCACCAAATGTTCGCCCAAAATTGAAACTTAGATCAAGAAACGGAAACTCTATTTCCTTGTAATCCTCTGGCTTGGTAACTAACCGTATGTGGACATGATAATTGGTCGCTATCAAGTGAAACCCGTTAAACTGCCCCAAATAGAAACCTGTGCCTTTGGCGACCTTAGCCGTCGCTTTGGCCGTCCGCCTAAGCACCTCAACAAACTTAAGCTTTTTGTTCCTGAGGTCACTCCTGCCTAATACCTTTTTACTCCACTCATCTCCCACCCGGTAGACCCAGTCAGCAACTTCGTCCTTCACGGCATCAAGGTCATCAGAGTCATCTATCTCTACCTCTTCCTCTTCCTCTAATAAAGCATAAGAAGCAACAACTCGATTCTTCTCAAAAAGGAACTCTGGATGAAGTGTTTGTGCGGACACTGGTGCAGTGTAGAGGAGGGCAAGCGTTAATAGTATTATTGATGTAGATAGAAATCTACCATTGTTTTCTGTCATTCAACTTTCTTACAAACACAGACTTTCCATCAAATACACGGTATCAATGTATTAAAAACTAAAACTACAGCCTATCTCAAACCCATCCGTGACCTTACTTCTTTCATCGTTTCTTCAGCTATCTTTCTGCATTTCTCAGCACCGTTATTAAGGGTGTCTATTACACTGGCAGGGTTATTAATCAATTCAAGGCCTTTTTCTCTGATCGGTGCAAGTTCTTTGATCATGTTGTCTGATAGTATTTTTTTGCAATCGACACAGCCTATCTCTGCGGTTCTGCACTCCTTGTTAATCCTATCTATCTCTGATTGTTTGGAGAAATATTTGTGCAATGTAAAGACATTACAAATATCCGGGTTTCCCGGATCGTCTCTTCTTTTCCTGTTTTCATCAGTCACGGCCCTTGACAGCTTTTTCCAGATAGCTTCCGGATCTTCGATAAGAGATATATAGTTATTCATGCTTTTACTCATTTTATTTTTACCGTCTAATCCCATGATCCTGGGTGCGTTTGATAGAATATGCTGCGGCTCAGGGAATAGTTTTCCATATCTTGAGTTAAACTTTCTGGCTATTTCTCGTGACAGTTCAATGTGTTGAACCTGGTCATCACCAACAGGTACTGCACTGCCTTTATACAGTAGAATATCGGCAGTCTGAAGAACAGGATAGTCAAACAACCCTACATTGACGTTCTTTTCGTTCTGTCCTGCCTTGTCTTTGAATTGAGTCATCCTCTCAAGGTGTCCCATAGGTGTAAGAGTATTAAGTATCCATGTCAACTCCGTATGTTCGGGTACTTGAGACTGTACGAATATAATGCAGCGATCGGGGTCAAGGCCTGCGGCAATATTTGTAGCGGCGGCATTGATAATCATTTTCTGCATTTCAGCAGGGTCATATTCCACCGTTATGGCATGGTAGTCTACAATTGAGAAGATACAATCGTATTTATCAAGAAGGCTGGTCCAATTCTTGATTGCACCCAGATAGTTTCCTATATGAACTTCACCGCTCGGTTGAATACCGCTGAATAATCGTTTTTTCATTTCTATTTACACGTCATAAGTTTTCCTGTAGTCTTTTAACGGCCTCTTTGATGTCACTGGTTTTTCCAAATGCTGAAAACCTGACAAATCCTTCACCGGCCTTACCAAACCCTGCACCGGGTGTCGTGACAACATGTGCTTTAGTCAGGATCTCTTCGAAAACATCCCATGATTTCTTGCCGGGAAATGCTGCCCAGATGTAAGGAGAATTAACTCCTCCAAATGTTTTTATGCCCAACCCCTCTAATCCATCTTTGATGATTTTAGCGTTCTCCATATAATAATTTACTTTTTCCTTTATTTCAGATAGTCCTGTTTCTGACAGGGCTGCGATCGCTCCCCACTGAGCAATATTTGATGAACCATTAAACAGTGTGCCCATTACTCTCTGCCAGTCTTTGCCTACGCTCTCTCCATCATCAAATTTAAGCTCTTTTGGTACAATTGTCCAGCCAAGCCTGACACCGGTAAACCCGGCAGGCTTTGACAAGGAACTGACCTCAATAGCACACTCCCTGGCACCTTCAATTTCGAAGATTGATCTTGGCAAGCCTTTTTCTTTAATAAATTCAGAATATGCAGCATCAAAGATGATTATTGAACTGTTCTTCTTTGCAAAATTGACCAGCTCCTTAAGCTGCTCTTTTGTTGCAACAGCACCTGTAGGATTGTTAGGTGAGCATATATAAATCAAATCTGTTCTTTTTGCTTTTGATAAATCAGGAAAGAAATCATTCTCAGAGGTACACCTCATATACTCTATATCATTAAATTCTTCTGTATCAGAATTATATTTACCGGTTGCTCCGATCATTACTGATCCATCTACATATACCGGGTACGCAGGATCCTGAACCGCAATTGACACATCACTGCCAAATAGGAAAAACAGCCTTCCGCAATCAGGTTTTGATCCATCTGAAACAATTATCTCATCAGGACTTATAATATCGTTGTACCAATTCTTTGAGATTCTGGATTTTAATTTGTCTAAGAACGCTTGAGCTTGTGCATCATCATCATATCCGGTGTATCCTTCGGGTGTGCCAAGCTTAGTTACCTCTTTATTAAGCCCTTCAACAATATGCGTACTCAGAGGCTCTGTCGTGTTTCCGATTCCAAGACTTATTAGTTTGGCATCCGGCTCTTTTTCTAAAAGTGCTTTTTTACGTCTTCCTATTTCAGGAAACAGATATCCTGCCTGCAACTTTGCTATATTTTCATTTCTTTTTACCATTAAATTCCCACCTAATGTTTTAAAATTATTTTTCTGATGGAGTTATTACAGTTTTTCTCCCAACGGGACTTTGTTTTGCCGTCATCTCTTTTACATCAATTGCGAGTACATTTGTTCTTTTTGCTGCGTCTGAAGACTGGGGGAGCCTCGGTGCCTCAGGTGCATATTTTTCAATAAGCTTGTTCAAGGCAGAGGTTTTTTCATCACTATCAATGACGATCCTTATATCACCAAATATAATTACACTTTTATACTCAGTTGTGGAACCGCATGGCATGCGCCTGCCGGGGATAATTGATATAATTTCGTCTATCTCAAAGCACACTTGTTGATTGTATTTTATATTATCAATCTTCCGGCCTTCATGTGCGCTATGAAAATAAACTTTATCTTTATCGTATACAAAGTTAACAGGCGTTATATACGGTATATTATCGAAGCATGTTCCCAATCTTCCTACCAAAGCATTTGACAGTAATTCCTCAACCTCTTCCCGGTCCGTAACTTCTTTGTCGCTTCTCCTCAAATTTATTCTCATTCAGGTTTATATGTCTCTTCCTACAGCTCTTGCAACTGCACCAGTTTCCTTCATCAGGTTTTCAAAAGCGTCAGGTGTTATTGACTGTGGGCCGTCAACATAAGACTTTTCAGGGTCTTGATGGACTTCCAATATCAATCCGTCAGCGCCAACTGCAATTGCACCTTTAGACATTGGGCACACAAGGTCACGCACACCTGTGCCATGGCTGGGGTCTACAATTATGGGAAGGTGTGTCAGTCGTTTCAACTCAGGAACAATACTCAATGACAGGGTAAATCTCGTATGTGTTTCGAATGTCCTTATTCCCCTCTCGCACAGGATAACGTTAGGGTTGCCATGTGAAAGTATATATTCACCTGCAAGTAGAAACTCATCTAAAGTGGCCGACATTCCCCGTTTTAAGATTACCGGCTTTTTACACTCACCAACTGCCTGCAGCAACAGGAAGTTAGCCATGTTTCTCGTTCCTACCTGCAATACATCAACATAGCTGCTTACCAGTTCTATATGTTCCGGGCTGAGTATTTCTGTGACTATGGCCAGCCCTGTCGCTTCCCTGGCCTTAGCCAGGTATTCAAGCCCCTTCTCTCCCAGCCCCTGGAATGAATAGGGGCTGGTTCTCGGTTTAAAAGCTCCTCCCCTGAGCGCAATAGCGCCAGCTTTCTTCACTTTCTCCGCAATATAATTAATTTGATCCTGATCTTCTACTGCACAAGGCCCGGCGATAACACCTATCTTTTTGCCTCCCAGGACCTGATCGTTTATTTTAATTTCTGTATCGGCTTTCTTTACTTCACGACTTGCTATTTTATATGGAGTTAAGATTGGGACGGCCTTTTCCACACCAGGTATGGAATCCCAGTATTCAGGTGGAATATCGCGTTTATCACCAATTACGGCAATTACTTTCCTATTGGTACCTTCCAGCAGTATAGTTTTGCAACCAACCTCCTCAACCTTTTCCACAACATGGTCAAGCTCACCCTTATCAGCAGTTGGTTTCATTACAATTATCATAAATGCACCTGTCTTACTGGTTTCATAAGAATATTAATTACCGATTGCATACAAATGATTATCATTTGAGCCAAAATATATTGTCCCATCCGAGCCTATTAATGGCGATGATTCTATCCAGCCCTCAGTTTGATATCTCCACTTAAGTTCTCCTTTTGAATCTATGGCATAAAGACTGCCATCGCTTGAGCCGATGTAAACAGTCCCTTCAGAATCCACGGCCGGTGATGACCCAATCCATCCGTGAGTCTTGAAATTCCATTTAAGTGTACAGTCGGCATTTATTGCATATACCTCCTTGTTGTAAGAGCCAAAATACACTGTCCCATCACTGTCTATTGCCGGTGATGACTGCACGGTCTTTCCTGAATTGACTCTCCATCTTATCTCGCCATCCGGATTGATTGCATACACAAGACCGTTTTCAGATCCGACATAAACAACTCCATCCTTATCTACAGCCGGAGAAGAAAAAGATTGATAGATATTGCTGCCAATTCTCAGATTCCACCTTAATGTTCCATCGCGATTTAGCGCACAAATAATACCTTTGCTTATGAGAAAGTAAATGCTTCCGTCATCTCCGATTGATGGTGAAGAACTTATAGAGCTGTAAATCTTGTTCGTATAATTCCACTTCAGGTTTCCATTTATATCGGTTGCATACAGATTACCATCTGCCGAGCCGAAATAAACAGTGTTGTCTTTCCCTATAGTAGGTGATGAATAAATCTCGCCTTCTGTTTCATAAGCCCATTTGAGACTGCCATCTGAACTTATTGCATAAAGTTTTTTGTCTCTTGAGCCAAAGTATATTTTACCATCAGGTCCTATGGCGGGAGATGAGGTTACTTCACCTCCTGTCTGAAAAGTCCATACGAGCTTACCCTCAGAGCTGACCGCATAAAGCTTCCCATCTACCGAGCCAAAATATATTGTGCCATCCAGACCAATTGCAGGTGATGACGTAATCCTTTTCTCAACTTCAAATTTCCATTTAAGTTTGTTTGTCTGTGCTCCCTTAAAAGGGCTGATCCCGGTGTGTCTCAAATCATGCCGAAACATCTGCCACGGAGAGTCGGCCGAGTTTGCAATAGAAAAGTGTACTCCAAGACCTGCAACTAAAACAAGAGTAGCCAATAAAACATTAAATATTTTTAAGAATGTCTTTGTGAACATAACGGCTTCCTGAAAATAGAATTTCTTTCCTTATTTCGCTCCAATAGCATAAACATTACCATCACTTGAGCCAAAATATATAGTCCTGTCTGGTCCTATCGTTGGCGAAGATCTTATTACACCACTGGTCTTAAAACTCCATAAATATGTTCCATCAGGACTTAATGCATAAAGCTTTTTATCCCAGGATCCGAAATAAATATTTCCGTCAGAATCAATTGCCGGAGAAGATGTTATAACGCCATTAGTCTTGAAAGTCCATTTCAAAATTCCATCAGGATTAAGTGCATAAAGACTACCGTCATTGGAACCAATGTAAACATTGCCATCCTTGCTGACGGCCGGTGAGGAATCAATCCATTTCTTTGTCTGGAAATACCACTTTTGTTTGCCATCAGGGTTTAGAGCATATAACCTGCCGTCACTACTTCCTTGGTAAATCGTACCGTCAGGTCCAACTGCCGGCGATGATGTAATCTGCCCTTTAGTTTTAGAGTGCCACTTTAACTTGCCATCAGGATCAAGTGCATATATGCGGCTGTCATTTGATCCAAAATATACTGTACCCTCATTGCCTATTGCAGGGGAAGAATCTACATACTTGCGGGTAGCAAAGGCCCATAGGATTTTTCCTGCAGGGCTTATCTTATACAGATAGTAATTATCCGAACCTAAAAAAAGGTTGCCATTGGCTGAGATCACAGGTGATGAAGAGATCCTGCCTTTTATTTGTATTTTCCACTTAAGTTTGCCATCTAAGTCTAAGGCCAATATTTTTCCGTTCCAGGCGCATACATAGATAACATTTTCTGAAATTGCCGGAGTAGAGAATATCTTGCTTCCAATATCGTAAGACCACTTAAGTGTGCCATCAGGTTTAATTGCATAAAGTCTCTTGTCTTGAGAACCTATGTATATTGTTCCGTCATGGTCAAGCACTGCAGAAGAATCCACAATATTCTCAGTATGAAAACTCCATTTAAGATTATTACTGTCCGGCCCTTGTAGTGTGCTTTGTCCTGTATGCAGGGAATCATGTCGGAACGCACTCCATGGTGTATTTAACCCCTGTGCGCAAACAACATACACCTTAGAGTAAGTAATTGTCATAATAGCAATTACAATAAAGATTGTTTTAAAAGCTGAAAGCCTTCTACATTTAAACTGAGTTGTTTTGATTTGTGTCATTTGTTATAATTTTTAGAATGAATAAACCGTACTTCACAACAATCTTACTCTTCGTACTTGCCGTCTGTCAATTCATTATGTACGTTGAATTGCAAGGTGCAGAAGCTATTCATGATAATGATAAAGTTTCTGACATTAGTGACTCTGCACAAGGCCCGACAATCTTTTTCGAGAAGCCGGACTTTGATTTTGGCCAAATCTTCAAAGGTCAAAAGGTTGAGCATATTTATGAGTTTGAAAATCGCGGCAAGGATATCCTGAATATTAGAAAGGTAAAGACATCATGTGGATGTACTGCCGCAATATTATCCAATAAAACTATTCCTCCCGGCAACACGGGAGAAATCAGGGCCACATTCAATCCTGGTTTTCGTACAGGAAATGTAACTAAAAGTATATCCGTCATAAGCAATGATCCTGAGCGTCCCAGCTACAAATTAACGATTTCCGGCGAAATTATTGAAGACGTAAGTATCAAACCAAGGAATATTGATTTTGGTTCAGTTTCACTTGGTGAAAAGACAAGCAAAACAGTTACAATTAAATCACAAACCAAGCCTGATTTTAAGATAAAAAAAATTACACCGTCCAAACCATTTATAAATGCTTCAATTACTGAAGAGAAAAATGGTGAATATGTTATCAAGGTAGCATTGGAGAATAATCCTGAAATTGGAAGATTCAGTGGTGGGATATACCTGGAAACAAACAGCCGAAAGCAAAAAAAGGTTACTGTACCATTTTTTGGAGAGATAGTAGGGGATGTTACCACTTACCCTAAGAAAATCTATTACGGCTTTGTCGCCAGAGGAAAAGAGTTAACTCACAAACTCTTCGTTAAGATTAACAAAAATAACATAAAAATACTAAGTATTAAGACCTCTCCGGATTATGTCAGTTCAGAAATTGTTGAAGAAGGTGAAAAAGATAATCGCAACTACTTAATTGAAGTGAAATTACATGCAGAAGCTGCTTCCGGAAAGATTGGCGGGCTATTAGAGCTTTACACAAACAGTAAAATTCAACCTGTTGTAATAATACCCATAATGGGAGAAATAGAGGAAGGGTAAATACCGGTACTGCAAATCTTTCATAACGGCATGCAGGGAAGCTTATAATGATCAGGATTATCAGTCAATATTCAGTTCTTAAAACCTTAATCATAGTTTTCATGTTGCTGGTTTTATCAAATCAGAACAGTGACAGGCTTTATGGGGGTGAAGCCGGTAAAAGCCTAAATGAAACATCTGAAACTGCTATAAACATCATCTTTACCGGTGAGGAAAATGGCTATTTAGAACCCTGTGGTTGTTCTGAAAAAGAGCTTGGCGGACTTCCAAAGCGACATTCATTAATCAATCTTCTGCGAGAAAGAGATGGAAACTGGATCTTATTAAGCTTGGGAGACCTCCCCGGCAAAGTCGGCAGGCAAGACGAAATCAAGATGGAAACGACACTTAAGGCATTAGACCAGATGGGTTACGCTGCACATAATATTGGCGAAAAGGATATCAGCATGGGTATTGATTTGTTAGGATATCTGTCCCAGATAAGTAGTGTTGAATTTATTTCAAGCAATATCGTTAATCTTAATCCACAGATTCTCAAAATAAAACCTTATATTGTAAAAGAGATAAAGATAAAAGAGGCAACGGTAAGGGTTGGTATTTTAGGCATTGTGTCGCCAGAGCTTATTGATGATGCCTATCAGGAAATAGAGGTTGTTGATCCCATTGAGTCGCTTAAACCGTTACTAGACAAACTGAGCGATAAGACAGATCTCTTAATATTACTTTCCCACGCAGAAATAGAAGATTCTATAAAGATTGCAGAAGCCTATCCGGGATTCGACTTAATAATCTCAGGCCACAGGGTTGACAGGCCAAGTCTCTATTTTGAAAAAGTGAAAGATACATATGTAGTTCCGGTAGGGGAAAAGGGTAAATTTCTGGGAACAGTTACTATGCCACCAAAACTTAGTCGGACAAATGAAGACAGACCTTCTAATAGTAATTTGCCTGCTGTTGAAATAATATCATTAGATGAAAGATTTGAAGATTCACCTGAAATAAAGATGCTGTTAAAGATTTATCAGCAAAGACTCAGGGATGAAGAATTGTTAAAAAGGGTGTTTAAGACTGATCCTCCATTAAACCTTACATATATAGGGAATGATGATTGTG
>Ga0208521_1001333_pt1 | contig 12809 bp, 16 predicted proteins | sample ETNtaG_24_FD_185754 | JGI IMG/M metagenome (GOLD analysis project Ga0208521, IMG submission 185754) | Marine microbial and viral communities from oxygen minimum zone, Eastern Pacific Ocean - ETNP201306SV47 (SPAdes) (version 2) | ecosystem: Environmental > Aquatic > Marine > Oceanic ... | reverse complement strand
TAAGAGCCTAAGCGGGTTTCGCACACTGCGCCGAGCGGACACGATAACACGTCGCGCCGGCGCTCCGGCCTTTGGCCACAGGGGCAGCACCGCAATGTCGCCGGCACGGCCATGCAAAGCCGCCAAAATTTCATTGAGGCGGTCGGCGCGATGGATCACGGTCACGCAGCCCTTTTCGCGTACGGCATCCAATGCTGCTCCGAGCCATATGGCGAGCGGCACCGTCTCGACAAACGCCACATCGCCCTTCTTGTCGGGTGCCGCCAGCACCTGTGGCAAATAGGGCGGATTGCTGATCACGTGGTCGACGTGGCCCAAAGTCGCGCGATCCAGCACCGCCACATCGCCATGGATTGCTGAAAATCGGTTCTCCAGCCCGTTCACGGACGCATTCTTCTTTGCTAGTGCCACAAGGTCAGCCTGCAGTTCGACACCGATCACTTGGCAGTCTGCAACCCGCCACAGCAGGCAAAGGGCCGCCGCCCCCGGCCCGCAACCTAGGTCCACCACCGACTGACCGGGCCGCACGGGTGCTGCCGCCGCCAGCAACACCGGATCGATAGCGGCGCGGTAGCCGTGTGCCGGTTGGTGCAGCCTTACGCAGCCCCCGAGAAGCGTGTCATTAGACCTCGTCGGCATCTTCCAGCACTTGGCGCGCCTCTTGCCAATGGTCGTCAAACACCATTATGCGGCGTTGGATGGCATTGACGGAGCCTTCGACAACGCTGGTGTGGCCATCCAGAACAATCGCATCTATTCCGGCGTCTTTGAGAAGTGCTGACAGCCAAGACAGCCGTATCATGTCATTCGTTCGCAAGAGTTCCTTCACCGCTCCCGTCCTGCTGCATTGGCGGTGCTTGACCGCTAAGGCCCGCCGCTTCTATGCTCCAGAGCGCCACGGCGGACGTCAAGTGGCAACTGTGGCCGGTGGCCGCAAAGGGGGGATATCAGCCGTGGCGCTAGCCGTCAGTATCGAGCACCAGGGCGACACTTGCGCACCTCAGGCGGTGGACCGGCTTGCTGCCATGCAGGCCCTTGTCCATGACGACCTGGCGGCGGTTAACTGTCTCATAATCGAGCGTATGCAAAGCCCGGTCTCCCTGATTCCGCACCTCGCGGGGCATATTACGGCCTCCGGTGGCAAGCGCCTGCGTCCCATAGTCACTCTACTGGCGTCGCGCCTTTGCGGCTATGAAGGCGAGCGACACCAGACACTGGCCGCCTGTGTCGAGTTCATTCACACCGCCACCCTGTTGCATGACGACGTGGTGGATGCGAGCGATTTGCGCCGCGGCACCGCCACCGCTAACGCGATCTGGGGCAACGAGGCCAGCGTGCTGGTTGGCGACTTTCTGTTTAGCCGCGCTTTTCAACTCATGGTCGAGGATGGCTCGCTCGAAGTGCTGGCAATCCTCTCTGGCGCCAGCGCCGTGATCGCCGAGGGCGAAGTGATGCAATTGCTGACCAGTAACGATACTAGCACTAGCGAGACCGACTACCTGGCTGTCATCACCGCCAAGACGGCGCGGCTGTTCGCTGCTGCCGCCGAGATCGGTGCCGTGGTATGCGAAAGCACGGCCGAGCAGCGGCAGGCTTTGTACGACTACGGTGAGGCGCTCGGCATGAGCTTCCAGTTGGTCGACGATGCGCTCGACTACACCGCGGCCCAGGCGACGCTCGGTAAGACCATCGGCGACGACTTCCGCCAAGGCAAGATCACCCTGCCTGTTGTGCTCGCCTTTGCCCGCGGCAATGAGCGCGAGCGCAGCTTCTGGCGCCGCACGCTCGAAGATGGTGGGTATCGTAACAGCGATCTATCACAGGCTATCGACTTGCTCGATAAGTACAATGCTGTGGCCGACACTCTGACCCGCGCCAAGAAATATGCCGAACGCGCTCGCGCGGCGCTGGATGGCTTTCCGGATAATGCTTATCGCAGTGCCCTGGGGGATGCGGCGGATTTCGCCGTTGAGCGCGCCTACTGACCCTTGCTGCGCCGTGGCGCAAGCGTTATATAACCGCCCGACCCACTATAAGCGGGCCCGGTCGGAGTGTAGCTCAGCCTGGTAGAGCACTGCCTTCGGGAGGCAGGGGCCGGAGGTTCAAATCCTCTCACTCCGACCATTGATTTCCAGCACTTGGCAAATAAAGCGGCAAAATGGTGACGATCGTCACTGATTGCCGGGCGGATATATCGTCCTCTTGCGGCATTGGGGAATGTCAACGTAGCGAGGAGCACGATCATGACACGCTATCTGAGCACCGTTCTGATCTCCGCCGTCCTGTTAGTGTCTTTCATTGGGGCAGTGCAAGCTGATCAGCCGAACCTTTGCCTGCCGCATGATGCAGCCATCGCCGAGCTCGCGAAGGGCTATCAGGAACAGTCGGTCGGTCTTGGGCTCGGCAATGCCAAGGAAGCCGTGTACGAGTTGTTCGTCTCTGAGGGTGGAACCTGGACCATCCTCATTACCCAGCCAGACGGTATTAGCTGCATCGCGGCTCATGGCGACAGCTGGACCTCGCAGCCGCTGCTGGTCGGAAATCCCACCTAAATTTGCATTGGCTTCGTTCCGTGGCAGACTGCGGCCACACAATGGGATGAAGGACATGACCAGCTTTTGGTCGGAAAGTGACGCATAATTGCGTTGGGAATCACGATGCTGGCGCCAATTTCGGCTATCCGTACTGGCGCCCGAGAAAAGCTGATATCCCTTCTGAGTTTTGCCGAGGAGCCGCAGGATGGAGGACCAGAAGTTCGAGATCAGACAGATTTACGTCCCTGTCGCCAAGCGTAAGACTCTTGACGCGGCCAAAGTTGCGAAAATCGCCGAGAGCATGCTCGATGATGGTCAAAAGACGCCCATCCTGGTCCGCGAAGGCGACGGGCGGCTGGTACTCGTCGAGGGCCTGCACCGCCTCGAAGCCAGCAAGTCGCTCGGCGAGGACACCATCGTCGGTCTGCTGGTACGACCACCGCGGCGCTGAGGCAGAGCCATGTCCCGGCATCTGGTCTGCCTGACATTCGATTTCGACGCTCTATCGGGCTGGATCGCGCGCGGCCTGACCACGCCGACGCCGATCTCGCGCGGCGAGTTCGGGGTTGTGGGCACACGCCGTATCCTGGGTCTCTTGCAGCAGTACGACATAAAGGCCACTTGGTTTATTCCCGGCATTACCATCGAAACTTATCGCCAAGCCTGTGAAGCGATCGTCGCCGCCGGCCATGAGATTGGCAATCACGGCTGGACACATGTGCCACCAGCACAGCTCGGCTGCGATGCAGAAAAAGCTAGTTTGCAACGCGCTAACGCAGCCATCGAGGCGCTGTGCGGCAAAACCCCGCGCGGCTATCGCTCGCCGTCCTGGGATTTGTCGCCAGACACCGTATCGCTTCTGCTCGCCAACGGCTTCGCCTACGAAAGCAGCATGATGGGCCATGACTGCCTGCCCTATTACGCGCGCCAAGGTGACGTCATCGAGCAGGAAGATGCCAGCCGCTTCGGGCGCGAGACAACGCTGGTCGAGATGCCGGTTAGCTGGACCCTAGATGACTATCCTCACTTCGAGTTTGTGCGCACCGAAAGCTCCATTCTGCCCGGCCTGATGAACGCCAGCGCCGTGCTGGAAAACTGGATCGAGGACTTCCTCTACATGTGCGACCATACTGACTGGGGTGTGCTGACCTATACCTGCCACCCCATGGTAATCGGTCGCGGCCACCGCATGCGCATGCTGGAACACCTCATCGCCCGCCTCGCTCAAGCCGGTGCGGTTTTCCTCACCATGGAGCAGGCGCTGGAGGAATGGCGGGCTGCCGGCTGCCCGAACGACGCGGAGGTGCTGCGCTGAGGCACGTCTGCTCAGTCGTCAACTAATGAATACCAGGACGTTATTCCCTCACATTTTAACGCCCGCCTGACAGCGGGCCTCTGCGCCACAGTCTCGAAGAATTTTGCCAAATTCGACCGTTCTCGGATCATGCTTTTTTTCAGTCTGGTCTGCCAGCATGTGAGAAAAAAGAGATAGGCGTCGCAGGCGCTGTAGCTCTCTCCCAGAAGGTAAGGTGATCCCGATAAGGTGTCGTCAAGATTGGTCCACAACGTTTCGAGCCGTTTCTCGGCATTTCTCTTGAACGCTTTCTCTACACAAGCGCCACTGACAAAGTGGTCCGGGTGGAACCACTGGTTTAATGCTTCCTGCACCGAATTGGTCAGATGTGTCATCCACTGATAGTACCTCCCCCGGCTTTTGGTTTCCGGTGCAGGCGCCAATCTGGCTTTGCCATATTTGTCGGCGAGGTACATGGTAATGGCGGCGGCTTCGTAAATGACAAAGTCATCATCAACCAGAGTAGGCACGCGTCCGTTCGGGTTTAGGGTCAGATATTCTGAGCCACGCTGGGCCTCCGTTTCGAAATCGACCAGCGCAAGACGGTAAGGGACACCCGTCTCCTGGAGAAGTATATGCGGCGCAAGGTTCGCCCGGCCGGGCATGTAATAGAGCGTGTGCAGGAGGTCTCTCCCTATGCCTCGGTGCCGCCGCGCGATCTCAACTAACGACCACGAGTCAGGCGGTATTCCCAGCAAGTGTTGGATTCTGAATGTCGGGCTCTAGATGTGCAAGGGATTTGGGGTCAAGAAACCCCGACTAACGCAATAGATCAAAATGCCGCTCTATCTCGTAACCACCCGCCTTCAAAAGACTTGGCGACACCTGCGGGCTTGATGACGTTGGCTTTGGCCGGCGTGATCCTATGCATCAGTCCGCCGAAGGTCTTGTTGGCGAGGTCGAACCGTAAACAAACTCGCAATCGCAAAATTTATGCTCGGCGCCGACTTATCCGTTTATTCGCTCAAAGCGCTCGCTCGACAGCTTCCACGATCTTCGTGTCCAGCGGCGCCACCTGTGACGGCCAGGCGCCGATTGCGGCCCCGTTGCGATCGAGCAGGTATTTGTGGAAGTTCCAGCGCGGCGCCGCGCTGGCCCCGAGTCGCTCGGCGATCCAACGATAGAGCGGATGTGCACCCTCACCCTTCACCACTTGCTTAGTTGTCATGGGAAAGTCGACCTGATAGTTGGCGTCGCAGAAGTCTTTGATCGCAGCTTCGCCGTGAGGTTCCTGGTCGCCGAAATCGTTCGACGGCACGCCGAGCACGATCAAACCACGATCGCGATAGGTTTCCCACAGGGCCTGCAAAGCCTCGTATTGATGTGTGAAGCCGCAAAACGACGCCGTATTGACGAGCAACACCGGTCGCCCACGATATTGCGACATCGGCATGGGTTCGCCTTCGATCGAGGTAAAATTGAAGTCAAACCCGGACCCCTCTGCATTCGCCGAGCCCAACGTCAGCAGGCCCAGGCAGATCGCCATGATCCACCTCGTCATGATTACCCTCTCTCACGCATCAGGCGCCCTTTTTCGCGCTGCCAGCTCCGCTCTTTTTCACGCTCGCGCTTGTCATGTTGCTTGCGACCGCGCGCAATACCAATCTCTACCTTGGCACGACCGCGGTCGTTGAAATAGAGCTTGAGCGGCACCAGCGTATAGCCCTGACGCTGCACGAGGCCTGATAACCGCGCGATCTCGCGCCGGTGCAGGAGCAGTTTGCGAGGCCGCATCGGCTCGTGATTTTGGCGATTGGCCGCCGGATAGCGGGAGATGTTAGCGTTGAGTAGAAACATCTCACCGTCGCGTGCCTCGGCATAGGAATCACCAAGACTGGCACGCCCAGCACGCATCGACTTGACCTCGGTGCCGACCAGCACCAGGCCCGCTTCGAGGCTGTCCTCGATGAAATAGTCGTGCCGCGCCTTGCGATTCTGGGCGACCGCCCTGTGAGTTACGTCGCTACCCGCCACCGGGTAACACCCTCGCCAAGCAGACCCGCTGACTTCAACGCTGCCGCCACGCCGTCAGCAGTGGCCTCGCCGATATCGACCATCGGCAGTCTGAGCTCGGGCGAGCAAAGGCCAAGTAAACCCGCAGCATGCTTCACCGGTGCCGGGCTGGTTTCCACGAACAAGGCATCATGCAGGGGCATGAGCGTATCATGGAGGGACAGCGCCTTTGCGGGATCGCCCGCCTGCCAAGCCTCGTGCACCGCTGCGCACAAGGCCGGTGCGATGTTAGCCGTCACTGAGATACAGCCATGGCCGCCATGAGAGAGATAAGCGAGCGCCGTGCCATCCTCACCAGAAAGCAGGCAGAAGGCGTCACCGATCGCCAGGCGCTCCAGCATCGGTCGTGTGAGATCTGCGGTGGCGTCCTTGACGCCTATGATGTTGGGAATCTCGGCCAACCTAGCCATAGTCTCGATGCTCATGTTGACCACAGAGCGGCCGGGAATGTTGTAAATGATGATTGGGATGTCGGCACTCGCGGCTACGTTCTCGAAATGCGCGTACAGTCCAGCTTGTGTGGGCTTGTTGTAATAGGGCGTGACTACCAGCGCCGCGTCAGCCCCCATCTGATGGGCGTGCTTCGTCAGGCTGGCTGATTCCTCGGTTGAGTTTGAGCCGGTGCCGGCAATCACCGGCACACGCCCAGCTACTGTCTCGATGCAAAGCTCGGTAACGCGCCGGTGCTCGGTATGGCTCAAGGTCGGCGATTCGCCCGTCGTCCCGCACGGCACGACGCCATGAGCACCCTGCTGGATCTGCCAGTCGACGAATTTCTGAAACGCTTTCTCCGCTACCTTCCCGTTTGCGAACGGGGTAATGAGCGCAGTAATCGATCCTTTGAACATGGCCGTCTCCTGTCCCGCAGAGGCGGAGTAGCGGTAAAAATCTTGCAAGAAGAGCGAATCATACGCCCCCTCAAGCGCATTTGAAACCCTGCCGTGCTGGGGGTTCCGCTATACTGCGAAGACAACAGGCGAGGTGAAGCATGGCGAGATTACGGGGTGGGTGGCTAGGCATGCTTGCCGTGATGGCTGTGATAGTGGTGCCAGATGTGGTCGCCCATCCACCGGACCCCGTCGATGGCGCAGACTTGACTATTGCCCACCGGGCCATGCAGGCCATTAACAGGGGCAACTGGGAAACCGCCCGTGCTGAGGCGGCGACGGCATCCGATCCGCTTGTTGCTAAGCTTGTGGTCTGGCGCACGCTGCGCCTGAGGGAGAAGCCCTCGACTTTTGCGGAAGTGACCGGTTTTCTGGCTGCCAATTCGGATTGGCCCGGACTGGCGCCCATTCGCCGGCGCGGCGAGGACGCCATGCCTGCCGACCTCGCGCCGTCCGTAGTGGTCGCCTGGTTCTCACAACTGCCGCCGCTCACCGGCCATGGCAAATACCGCCTCGGCAGCGCGCTCATTGCCAGCGGTGATGGCGTAGGTGGCGCGGCGCTGCTGCGCGAGGCTTGGGCCAGACACAATTTCGATAGCGCTATCGAAAGCAAACTCATCCGCGAGCATGCCGCTCTATTACGCCCCGCCGATCATTGGGCGCGTATCGATCGGCTGCTTTGGCGCCAGCAGGTCACAGTGGCGCGACGGGTCTTGCCCTATCTTGACGAGGACCATCGCCTGCTGGCCAAGGCCCGTATCGCCTTGATCAGGGGCGTCTTCGGGGTTGACGCTGCCGTGAGACAGGTGCCGCCGACTCTCCTCACGGATCCAGGCCTGCTCTACGAGCGCATACGTTGGCGCCAGAACCACGGCAATGACAGTGGTGCGATGGCACTGCTGTCCAGCCCCCCTGCTGAACTTGGTGATGAGCGCCAATGGCTCAAGCAACGCATGACTCTGACGCGCAAGGCGATGACCGGTGGGCGCTATGCGGAGGCCTACCGCATCATCGCAGCCCATAGGCAGACGCGAGCCGCCGGCGTGGCGGAGGCGGAGTGGCTAGCTGGTTGGTTGGCACTGCGCCACCTGAGTCAACCAAAAACTGCGTTCGGGCACTTCGTTGCCATGCACAATGTGGTTAAACTTCCGATCAGTGTCGGCCGTGCCGCATATTGGGCGGCCCGCGCTGCCTCTGCGGACGGAAACAGCTCTGATGCGGCCATCTGGTATCAAAGGGCTGCCTCGCGTCCGACGAGCTATTACGGCCAACTCGCCACCATCGCCCTTAGCCGTAGCGTGCTTCGCTTGCCGGCGACCATACGCCCGCAAACTGCGGCCGACTTCGAGGCCCGCGAGCAGATTCGCCTGGCGCGCCTACTAGGCGAGCTCGGTGAGGATAAGCTTGTAAGCCTTGTGCTGGCGCATACACTCGATCAGGCGTCGACGCCGCTGGAGCGCATACGAATTGCCAGAATCCCACTCGATTACGACCAGTCACATATCGCGATTCGCGCTGCTAAGCGGGCCCAACGCGACGGCGTCATGGTGCTGGATGCTGCCTATCCCGTGCCCAAGGTCTTCACCCAATGGGCGTCCGAGGCGGGGGCGCCCAAACTCGCGGTGATGTTGGCGCTGGCGCGCCAGGAAAGCGAGATGAATCCTGGGGCCGTCAGCCGCGTCGGCGCACGCGGCCTTTTTCAGCTCATGCCCGCCACTGCCAAGCTGGTGGCGGGAAAATTGGGCATCGCATACGAGCCGCACCGCCTGCTCGACGATCCAGCGTACAGTCTGAAGCTTGGCAGCACGTATCTGGCAGAGCAACTAACGAGATTCAGCGGGTCTTACGTGCTTGCCTTTGCCGCCTACAATGCCGGTCCCAGCCGTGTCCGTCAGTGGCTTCGTCGCAATGGTGATCCCCGCTCGCCCAGTATCGATGTCATCGATTGGATAGAGGAAATTCCCTTTAGAGAAACCCACAACTATGTTCAGCGCGTCCTTGAGAGTACACAAGTATACAGTGTCTTGCTTGCCGGACGCGGGGACAGGCCGAAGCTTACTCTGATGGCAGAGATGCTCGGCCATACCACCCAGTGACCATGTTGAATGGTCTGCCTCAGATCGATGATATAGTCGATGCTGCGCGGCGTTTGCGCGGCCACGCCGTGGCCACGCCGCTACTCAATGCACCAGCCATCGATGCGATGGTCGGCGGTTGCCTGCTTTTGAAGGCTGAGCCGTTGCAGCGCACTGGCTCGTTCAAGTTCCGTGGCGCCTACAACTGCATCAGCCGCATTCCCGAGGCCGAGCGCGGCAATGGCGTGGTGGCCTGGTCGTCGGGTAATCACGCACAGGGCGTGGCTGCTGCAGCGACCTTGCTAGGTGTCCCCGCGACGATCGTCATGCCTTCGGACGCACCACCGCCGAAAGTTGAGAATACGCGTGCGCTTGGCGCGGAGGTTGTCTCGTACGACCGCTACAACGAAAGCCGCGAGGATATCGGTGCGGCGCTGGCCAAGGACCGCGGCGCTACCATTGTTCGCCCCTATGACGATCCCTGGATCATAGCCGGCCAGGGGACCGTAGGCCTGGAAGTCGCGGCGCAAGCTACCGCGCTCGGGCTTAGGCCGGACGCCGCATTGGTCAGTTGCGGGGGCGGTGGGCTGATCGCCGGCACGTCGCTTGCGCTCATTGACCATCTGCCGGGCATTGCCGTCCATCCGGTTGAGCCGCAAGGGTTCGACGATACGGCTCGCTCGCTGGTGGTGGGCGAGCGTAAGGCTAATGATCTGGAAGCCCGCTCCATCTGCGATGCGCTGCTGGCGCCGGAGCCAGGTGAGCTTACCTTCGCCATCAATCGGAATACGCTATCGGAGGGTATTATGGTCAATGACGAGGAAGCACTTGCCGCTATCGCCGTGGCGTTCCGCCATCTCAAGATCGTTCTCGAGCCGGGTGGTGCGGTGGCGCTGGCGGCTGCGCTCAGCGGTAAGCTGGATTGCCGGGACAGGACCGTGGTCGTGGTGCTGTCAGGCGGCAATGTGGCGCCCGAGGTCTTCTTCCGGGCGCTCGTCTGATGCGCTATTCGTTGTCACAACGCCTGATCGCCGAGTTTGTCGGCACGGCGTTTCTGCTCGCAACCGTGGTCGGCTCTGGCATCATGGGGGAAAGCCTGGCAGGCGGTAATGTGGCTATAGCCCTGCTCGGCAATACGATCGCGACAGGCGCCATCCTGGCGGTGCTAATTCTGGTCTTCGGGCCCATATCGGGCGCTCATTTCAATCCAGCCGTCACCCTCTCCTTCGCCGTGCAAAAGGCGATCCCACCAGGCGATGCGGCCGCCTATGTGCTGTGCCAGGCTGTTGCCGCTGTGCTCGGTGTCGCGCTGGCCCATTTCATGTTCTCCGAGCCGATTCTCAGCCTTGGCATCAAAGAGCGTGCGGGCTCGGGCCAGGTGGTGGCCGAGATGGTGGCTGCCTTCGGACTCGTGGCAACGATTCTCGGTTGTCTGCGGGCGCGACCCGAGGCCGTACCCTATGCCGTCGGCCTGTTCATCACGGCCGGCTATTGGTTCACCTCCTCGACCTCGTTTGCCAATCCGGCCGTGACCTTCGCACGTTCCTTCACAACTACTTTTACAGGGATCCGCCCGACCGATACCCCGGCCTTTATCGTGGCGCAGATCGTGGGCGCCTTGTTGGCAACTGCACTGTTCGTTTGGGTGCTTAAGCCCACTGCGGAGAACAGCTAGAAGTAGCCATGACCGATCATCCCGCCGGCTTTTGCCGACTATGGGAATGCGCCCACCTTCTCCGACACGTTGGTCGAGGTGGCTATCACCGGCCAGGCAGCGGAGTAATCTCTTCGCCGCCTATGTAGAGCAAGTTCCGTTGGAGGCCAGCTGGAACGCTGGCCTCTAATTCTTTTGAGTCAACGATTCCCCACCTGTCCCAGTCGACTGCGTCAACGACGGGAAAAAGGTCCGAGGTGGGCCAATACTCGGCTCCAGTGCCTTTTCGCCAAGTCTTCATTTTAATTGGTGAGCCCGGTTGGTTTCGAACCAACGACAACCTGATTAAAAGTCAGGTGCTCTACCAACTGAGCTACGGGCTCAAGCGAGCGGACAATAGGGAGTGGCTGGAGGGCGGTCAACCGCTGTCGGCGGGGAGGCGCTCTTGGGCGCGGCAGACCCAGAGATAGATCCCCTCGGGGTCAGGCCGGCAACGATCAGCTTGCGGGACCAGCAGGGTGGCAGCAGTGCCGCCTTGCAAGCTGGTGTCTTGGGGCCAGTGTGTAGATCTGATGGTCGATCGGGGTGCAGACCGCGACGCCTAAAAAACTGCACGCATGTTGCGCGAGACGGGTGCCGGTGTCCTTCAGGTCCGTGATGGTCTTGCTGACAAACATTTTAAACTTCCATGCGATCCGGTTTTGCTTCTTCCGTTGGAAAGAATGCAGGGGGTACGAGCGCCGACGACAGTGGTGCGGGTCACATAGTGGTCCGGATTCGCTTCGAATTCCTGACCGGTGTCACGAGAAACCCATCAATTCTTGGTTTCCGGCTGTGTTCGGACCCAAGAATCACGCTACGATATGCTAACTGTCGCGAAGGCGCGGGGAGCCTGAAAATGAGTTTTGTGTGCCTGAGAATCACTCTTCTGTCTGCCATTTGCGCCAATGTCGAGGATGAGCGTCTGACCCGCTTACAGAAGCACTGCGCCGAATACGGTTTCGGGTCGAGAACGACCGAGATGGCGGGCTGTGTACAGAACGAAAAGGAGAACTATCGCAGTGTAACGCCGGAAGAGCGTGCAAGCCGGCTCGAGGACTGAGGGGTGCGCATCGCCACCTGGAACGTCAATTCGGTCAGGGCGCGCTTACCAAACCTGCTTGCCTGGCTCGATGAAGCGGTTCCCGACGTGCTGCTGTTGCAGGAAATCAAAACGGTGGCGGAGAGCTTTCCGGCGCTGGAGATCGAGGAGCGCGGCTACGTCTGCGCCGTGGTCGGGCAGAAATCATACAACGGAGTCGCCATCCTCTCGCGCTTTCCCCTGCAAGATATTGTCGAGCGCCTGCCCGGCGACGAGACGGACAAGCAGGCACGCTATGTCGAGGCCTGGGTCGATGCTGGCGCTGACGGGGTCCGAGTCGCCTCTATCTACCTGCCAAACGGCAATCCGGTCGACAGCGAGAAATATCCTTACAAGCTGGCTTGGATGGTACGGCTTCGCGAGTATGCGGCGAGCCTGCTGACATCGGAAGAGCCGGTGGTGCTGGCCGGTGATTACAACGTTATCCCTGCGCCGGGCGATGTCTATGATCCCGCTGGCTGGGCCGAGGATGCCTTGTTCCGCCTCGATACGCGCCGGGCCTTCCGGAAAATTCTCAACCTCGGTTATACGGAGGCCTTCCGTGCCCTGCATGCCGAGACCGGGCGCTACAGCTTCTGGGACTACCAGCGTCGTGCCTTCGAGAGCGACCGGGGTTTGCGCATTGACCATCTGCTGCTATCGCCTCAAGCGGCTGATCGCCTGAACGCTTGCGATATAGACATGGTACCACGCGGCAAGAGCAAGGCTTCTGACCATACCCCGGTGTGGTGTGAGCTAGAGAGCGCGACATGAGCGACATCGCTAGGATCGGCGCCGACCGCAGCGCCATGTTCCCACATCTGATGCCGCTCTTCACGACGGTTCTTGGCATGGTTTTTTTGGCGAGGCGCCACGGCCCTATCACGCCCTCGGCATGGTTTAATCTTCGCCGGGCTGTTGCTCGTTAACCGTTGTATGCCGGCCCAAGTGGCACTAGACGCAGGCCTGGCCGCAGACGCCGATAGTCAAGTGCCAGATGATCGACCGGGTTAGGCCCGGGACTGGCCACGACGATGATCTCGCCTGCGATCGGCGTGAAGTCGGCGCGAAAATGCACCGAGCTCTTGAGCACCAGCGCGGTATGATCGGCGGGCTCGATGCCGAGATGACGGAACATGGCCTGATCCGCCGCTTGCATGCGCTGCGAGGAG
>Ga0208521_1001329_pt1 | contig 12848 bp, 9 predicted proteins | sample ETNtaG_24_FD_185754 | JGI IMG/M metagenome (GOLD analysis project Ga0208521, IMG submission 185754) | Marine microbial and viral communities from oxygen minimum zone, Eastern Pacific Ocean - ETNP201306SV47 (SPAdes) (version 2) | ecosystem: Environmental > Aquatic > Marine > Oceanic ... | reverse complement strand
CATATTGGTGTGCATCAACCATGTACCTCACTGTTACCACCCCGAAGCTCCAAAACAATCCTGCGAAAAACACCAGGGAAAAACCGGTAAAATAATAAGAATTTTTTGTTTGATTTATCAAGTTGATATCGCGCTAATAAAAATTAAATTTATCAATGTTTGTTAAATATAATTTACAAAAAAACAAACAATAAATGAAATGGACTAGATTAAAATAAATATCACAGAACTATCAATTCTCTAGGTAGAACAGTTAGGCTTTCATATCCATTTTCTGTAACAACAACATTGTCCTCAATTCTAATTCCAACATTGCCTTTATCATATAAACCAGGCTCGATAGTAATCACCATACCTTTTTGAAGATTTTGATGATTTCCTCTTACAACAGAAGGATCTTCATGTACTTCCATTCCAAGACCATGGCCAGTTCTATGAACTATAAAATTGCTGTAAGGAGAGTCTTCTAGATATTTAGTTACTCTATCATCTACATCATGTAAGCTCGTTCCAATTTTTACTAAACTTCGACCTATTTCATTAGCCTCTTTCACAACTGCATAAATTTTTCTGAAGCTGTCACTTACCTCTTTGAAGAAATATGTTCTTGTAAAATCAGAAATATAGCCATTATATATACATCCAAAATCAAATAATAAGGCATCCCCGATTTTTAATTTTCTATTCCCTGCGTGACCGTGTGGTAATGATGAATTGCCCCCAATTAACACCAAAGGGTGAACAGCTATGCCATGCGCTCCTCTATTATACTGTTCAACAATTAACATTTGAGCAAGTTCTGATTCAGTTATTCCTTCTTTCACATTTTTTAATATCTCCTCTAAAGCATCTTCAGAAATTTTAATTGCCTTTTTTAAATTTTGAATCTCACTTTCATCTTTGCACAGTCTTATAGAAGCAATCTCATTATGTGCATTCACTATTTCAGCATTAGGAAAACCATGTTTCATAGCATTAAATTCAAATACCCTCATTCTTTGTCCTTCAACACCAATTTTTTCAACTTTACCTATTATTTTACCTGCCTTTACAAAAGCATCTAAATAACCTTCACTATCTTTCCAGGCTACTATTTCAGAATCAAAATTTAATGCTTGGAAACTATCTACTTCTAAACTTGGTAAAATTGCCAATGGTCTTTGATTCCTTGAAAAAATCAAAACAGTGGGTCTTTCCATGAGAAAAAAATCACCCCCTGTTAGATACGCCATATTAGGCCCTGCAATAACAGCAATTGCATCAAGATTGCCTTTTATCATTGCCTTTATAATTTTATCAATTCTACTTTTCATTTATAAACTTTTATTTTTTCATTTTAAATTGATGTTTTAAAAAAAAAGGTATTAAAAAACTACTAATAGTATCTAATTTTTCAATATCAATATGCTTATATTTATATTCTTTATCAAGAACATTAATTGTACCAATTGGTTTATTATTAAATTTTACTAAAAAATTAATAATTGAGCCACACCCTAGTGAAAAAATTATTTCATAATCAAAAAACAATTTTTTTATTTCTTTTTTATTTTTACCTAAAAAATGTTTTTTATTTTTAATGACTCTTTTACTCCACATATTTTTTGGAATTTTTTTTCTACCTAACAATGGATAAACTTTTGGATTGTTTGTATATATTCTTTCAACGTATTTTATTGAATGATCAATAACTGTAAAAGTAATTAACTTATGTCCGATTGATTTTTTAATTAATTGATCAATTTTTTTAAAAAAAATTTTGTTACTATCTTTACTAACGCTTTTACTTAAATTATTGTAATCTATAATTTTTTTTTTCATCTCCTAAGTATTGCGAAGTTTGAATGTTCCTTCTTTATTAATTTTTAAATCTTCATCAATTACCACACCATAATGATCTCTTGCTTTTTCAATTGAAACATATTTATTAATAACATCATTTAAAACATTTTCTGGATTACGCTCAAAAGGCTTTTCAAAGCCTCCGCCTCCGCCTGTATAGGTTGTAAGAACTGTGCCTTTTTTAATTTGTAACCCGTTTGCTTTTAGTAAATTTTTTTCTTTTTCATCGAGACTTTTAATATTTACATTAGGTCCTACGCCATCTTTACCTCCAAATAATCCCCAAGCTGGAGTCACAGATCTTTCAAACCATAGCGATACAAAGCCATCTGCATTAATTGTATATTCTCTGTATAGCCCACAACCTCCTCTAAATTTACCTGTTCCTCCTGAATCTTTTCTAAATCCGTAATTAAAAATTGAAACAGGGTATTTGTTTTCAAAAACCTCAATCGGCAAATCTTTAAAACCTCCATTAACATTATTTATCAAAGCATCAGCACCATCAGAGTCAGGAAAGCCGCCCCAACCGCCACAAGTTGGTTCAACTGACAAAAAAGGAAAATTATTTCTTGGATCGACTCCCCCGATAAAGATTACCATTGAATCTCCATAATGAGCTGCAGCAGATAAATCTTTAATAGCAGGTGACAGAGCTTTTACAAATGCATCTATTAATAATCCTAAACTTGAAAAATACCATTGGCAAGCAGCAGGTTCTTCAGCTTTAAAAATTGAACCTTGAGGTGCTGTAACTTCTAATGTTTTGAAAGTTCCGCCATCAACAGGTCTTTTTGGATTAATTAATAATTTAAATGCAACTCTACAAGCAGAAATTGTTTGAGCAAAACCACAATTTACGGGACCATGAGTTTGTTTAGCAGAACCATCTAAATCAATTGTAATTTTTTCATCTTCAACAGTTACTTTCATTTTTATTTTAACAGGATCGCTTCCAAGTCCGTCATCATCTAAAAAGCCTTCTGAATCATAAGAACCATTCTTGATTTTTTTAACAGCTATCTTCTCTAACTCTTCTGATTGTTTAAAAATTTCATTTCTTGCAGACTTTACTAAATCTAAACCAAATCTATCTAAAATACCTTGGAATCTTTTTTCACCTGTTTTACCAGCAGCAATCTGTGCATTCATATCACCAATTAAAGAGTAACCAAATCTTCCGTTCATTCTTAGAAATTCTATAATTTCTTTTTTTGGTTTATTATTTTCGTATAATCTTGTGACAGGCCATCTAAAACCCTCTTGATAAATATTTGAAGAATCCATCGACCCACCAGGGTCTTTAGCGCCAACATCTAACCAATGTGCTCTACTTGCTGAAAATCCAGCAAGTTGTTTATTCCAAAAGATTGGTGCAAATATTGTAATGTCATTTAAATGTGTACCTGTAAAAAAAGAATCGTTAACAAAAAAAATATCTCCTTCTTTAAAGTAATCCCAGCCATAAATTTTTGCTGTTTCTTGCACGCATACTTGTAAATTTCCCAAAAATAATGGCAAACCAGAAGATTGACCTAAAACTTCACCTTTTTCATCTAATAAGGCTACTACACAATCTTTTCCTTCATATATTACAGGAGTGTATGCACTTCTAATTAAAACAGCATTCATATCTTGAGCAATTGAGATAAATGCATTTCTAATAATTTCTGTACTAATTGGATCTATTTTTTTCATTTTAATTTTTATTTATTATTAAATTTCCATAATCATCTTTTATTAGGGAATAATTTGGAGGGATTACAGTAGTTGCTGTTTCTTCTTCAATAACAATAGGTCCTACAAATTTTTCCTTAGTTCCAATTATTTGCCGATCTAATATATCTGTTTCATAATTTTTTTTGTTGAAAGTTATTTTTCTACTTGATTTTTCTTTTATATTTTTCTTATCTATAGATTTCATTGATTCAGATTTTAAAATCTTTCCAACAGCAATAAGTCTTAAATTAATAAATTCACAAGGTCCTTCGGGTGTTGAATGTCCATACTGTTGTTCATATGTAAAATGAAAATTATTATTTATTTCTTCTAAATTAATTGGCAGTTTTATTGGGACATTTACATAATATTCTTGTCCTATATATCTCATATCAGCAGTTAACATAAATGACATATCACTATTTTTTACATTCTCTTTTACTAGTAGATCAGCTGCTTCAGCTTCGAGTTTATTATAAGTTTCAATAATTTTTTCTTTGCTCAAACCTTGAAAAGGTTGAAAAAAATTAACAGTAAGATCTTTTCTAATGTCTGTCTGCAACATACCCCACGCAGAAAAAGTTCCGGGATCATTAGGAACGATAACTTCTTTAATTTCTAATTCTTCTGCCAACCAAACAGCATGCATTGATCCAGCGCCTCCAAAAGCAACTAAAGAAAATTCTCTAGGATCTATACCTTCCTTTACTGTTATTGTTCTAATAGCATCTGCCATTTTCGCATTTATTATTGAAAGAATACCCTCAGCTAATTCTGTTTTTGAAATTTTTAGTTTATCTGATAAATTTTTTATTACTTTATCAGATGCTTTGACGTTCAAATTCATCCATCCGCCGAGTTTTGAATTACTTCCAAGTCTTCCTAAAAATAGATTTGCATCAGTAACTGTTGGTTCATTTCCTCCCTTACCATAACACGCAGGGCCTGGTTCTGCTCCAGCACTTCTTGGACCAACTTTTAAAGCTCCGTTCTCTAACCAGGCTACAGATCCTCCGCCAGCTCCAATTGTATGTATATCTACAAGAGGAATTAACAAAGGTATATGTTGCTGTTCAGTCTCATTTGTAACAGACGGTTTGCCATTGATTATTAAGCTCATATCAAAAGAAGTTCCTCCCATATCTACACAAATTAAATTTGGTCTTTTAATTTTTTTGGATAAAGCTTCTCCGCCAATAGTTCCTCCAACTGGTCCTGACAAAAGAGTTTTAACAGGTTGTCCTATTGCTGTTTCAACTCGAATTACACCACCATTTGATTGCATAATATATAAAGGTTTATAGTATTTGCCTTCAGAAAGTTGATTACCTAATGATTTAAGATATTTATTTGTAATAGGACCTATATAACTATTCATTACAGCAGTAGAAGCTCTTTCATATTCTCTCCACTCTCGAGCAATTTCATGCGATAGAGATATAACTACATCATTTCCTATATTCTTTTTTAGTATTTCTTTTGCTCTAATTTCATGTTCTGGATTTATATATGAATGCAAAAAACAAATTGCTATAGCTTTAATTTTTTCATTATTTATTTTATTAGCAATATTATTTAAATCTTCCTCATCTAATTTTTTTAATATTTTACCATCCCATTGAATTCTTTCTTTAACTTCAACTACATCTCTTCTAGGAACAAGTGTTTTGGGTTTTGCATATTGAACATTATATAATTCTTTTCTATCGCCTCTAGCAATTGTGAAAGTATCGCTAATACCAGAAGTCATAACTAATAATACTCTAGAACCTTTTCTTTCTAAAAAAGCATTAAGTCCTACAGTTGTTCCATGAACTATAAAGTCTATATCTTTAAGTTTAAGATTATTATTAATACCATGAAATACTGCATTGGCAGGATTATCAGGGGTAGACAAAACTTTAATTGTATTAATTTTTTTTTCGCTTGTATTTTCTACTACTATATCAGTAAAGGTTCCGCCAATATCAGCTGATACTCTATACATTTTTGTTCATATTAATTTGCTTCTTAATTTTAATTTGCTTCTTAATTGACATTAAAAAAATGTACTGATACCAATTTGGTATTAAATATTCAATTAATTTTAAAGGAGGAATAATGAAATTAATTTTAAAATTAGCATTGTTACCTGTATTTTTTTTCTTTTATGCACATTCAGTTGTTGCTAAAGATCTTAATATTGCATTTTTCGCATCTTCTAGTGAGAATGGTTATAACCAAGCAACTTGGGAAGGTGTAAAAAAAGCTGCCAGTGAAGCTGGTAATGTAAATGCAGAAATTTACAATGGTGAATTTAATGCAACACTTCAATATGCGCAAATTGAAGATGTAATTGCATCCAAAAAATTTGATGGCTTTGTAGTAGTTCCTAATGATACAGTAGGTATTGCTGGTGCAATAGAGCAAGCTATCGCTGCCGATATAAAAGTAGCGACAAGTTTATTTCCTATTGGCCCAGATTTAACAACTTTAGAACCTCAGGTTAAAGGAATTACGGCAACTGCAGCAGGTTCGCCTGTATATGGTGCTACTCTTCAAGCAAATGAAGTAGTAAAATATTGTAAAGGTAAAGATCCCTGTAATACTATTATTATGATTGGACAAAAAATATATCCGTTTGATAAGTTGAGATATGATACTTTTTTGGATATTCTTGGAAAAGAATCAAACATAAAAGTTGTTGCTACTGTTGAAGGTAACTATAGTCCAGATGTTTCTCTTACAGGAATGACAGATGCTCTTCAATCAGCTAGGGATGTTCATGTTGTATTATCAAATGCAGATCAACATCTATTAGGAGCAGAAATTGCTCTAGCTGATGCAGGATATAATGTTGCTGATCTTTATTTAATGGGTGGTGGAGCTGCAGAAATTGCAATTGAAGCTATTCAAGCTGGTCAATGGGATGCGACCTTTATTGGCGTACCTTTCTCTGAAGGATATTTATCTGCTAAAGCTGTAATCGCAGCACTTAATGGAGAAAATGTTGATCCCGTCATTGATATTACCAAACCTGAAGTTGTTGGAATTGATCCAATAATTACAAAGGAAGTATTAGATGCTAATCCTAACTGGAAACCTGAATGGGGCGGTTAATAATTAGTTATCTATTACCAAACAATAAATAATGAGAATAATTCAAGAGCCTGAATTCAATAATATTGAATCAGGCTCTTCAATAAATATTAGGGTACAAAATTTAACAAAGTCATTTTCTGGAACTATTGCCTTAGATAATATTAATTTAGAATTTAATTCTGGAGAAATACATGGCTTAGTTGGACAAAATGGAGCCGGCAAGTCAACTCTTGGTAAAATTATTGGTGGGCATTACAAGTCTACAAGTGGAGACATTTATATTAATAATAAAAAAATAACTAAATGGTCTTCTAAAATGGCTTTAGATAATGGAATAGCAATGATACATCAAGAGTTAGCTCTTGTTCCCGGTTTGACTGTTTTTGAAAATATTTTTTTAGGTATAGAAGAAAATAGTTTTGGAATTTTAAGAAAAAAGAATTTTAATTTGTATAAAAAAATCGATCAAAAAATAGGTTTTAACATAAATCCTAATCAGAAAGTTGTTAATCTGAGAATAGCTGACCAACAAAAAGTAGAAATTATGAGAGCATTCGCTAGAAATGCTAAAGTTATCATTATGGATGAGCCTACTTCGTCTTTAACTAATGACGAAGTGCAAAAACTTCATGAACTAATGATAACATTGAACAAATCAGGGTGTTTGATTATCTATGTTTCTCATTTCTTAGATGCAATAATTGAAGTCTGTAGTAAGATTACAATTCTTAGGGATGGTAAATTAATAAGAACTAACTCAATTCTTAAAGAGAATAAATCAACTGTTGTTGAGGCGATGCTTGGCACATCAGCTGAAATTGCCTTTCCTATGAAAAAAAATTTTGAGTCAAAAAATGTAAAGAAAATATTAGAATTAAAAAATATTAGATCTAAAACAGGTATAAAAAATGTATCTCTTGATATTCATAAAGGAGAAGTTGTAGGTCTGCTTGGTTTGGTAGGAAGTGGAAGAACAGAAATTTTAAGATCTATATTTGGTATTGATTCTATTCAAGAAGGTGAAATTAAATATTTAAATAATTCTATTAAATTAAAAGGTCCAAACGATGCTATCAAAAAAGGTATTGTGATGATACCAGAAGATAGAAGAAAGCAAGGTTTAGTATTTACTCAAAATTCTAAATCTAATATTACAATAACAAACTTATTGAAAATTAGTGATTACGGAATACTAAAATTTAATAAAGAAATAATATTAGTAAAAAAATTGATAGAACAGCTTGATATAAAACCAACTAACACTGATGGTAATATATCTTATTATTCTGGAGGAAATCAGCAAAAAGTATTATTCGCTAAATGGATGTTTAATTCACCAAAATTGATATTACTTGATGAGCCTACTAGAGGAATAGATATAGGTGCTAAGAGAAAAATATATGAACTGATTAATGATTTATCTGCTAACGGCGTATCTATATTGCTTGTATCATCAGAATTGGAAGAGGTGATGGGTTTATCAGATAGGGCATATCTAATTAAAAATGGGAAAACTTTAAAAGAAATTATTCCTTCAAAATACTCAATGGATGATGTTCTTTTTTCATTATTTGAGGCTAAAAAAATTAATACGGTAAATTAGTATAAATATGTTTAATTTTGTTAATTTTTTAAGAACTTACGCAGTCTTGATTTTAATTGTGTTATTAATGATAATACTAACCCTTTCCAGTGAAGCGTTTTTAACTCCAAGAAATTTGCTGAATATATTAAATCAAAATACCCCTCTAGCGATTATAGCTAGTGCATTAACATTGGTAATCATTGTAGGGGGATTTGATCTCTCTACAGCCGCAATTTTTGCTGTTGCAAGTGTTACAGCTGCTTGGATAGCAATAAATTACAATCCTTATGTTGGTTTATTAGTTGCTCCATTAATTGGTATAGTGCTAGGTTATTTAAATGGAATCATAATTACTTCCCTCAAAGTACATTCTTTTTTATCAACTATTGCAACAAGTTTAGTTTTTAGAGGAATGGCAATATTAATCACAGGTGGATTTTTAATACCTGTCCGTATGGAAGAGTTTACATGGCTTGGAAGAGAAAAAATATTTGATGTTCATGTTGCAGTATATGTTTTATTAGTCTTTGCTATTATTTCTACTTTTATTTTAAATAGAACTACAATAGGTAGATACATATTTGCAATTGGTGGAAATGAAGATGCATCAATTTTGTCTGGGATAAAAGTAAATTTAGTTAAAATTTTTGCATTTAGTTTCTGTGGTTTTGCATCAGGTATTGCTGCTGCTGTCCAAGTTTCAAGGATATCACTAGGGACTTCTCAAGCAGGTCTAGGAATGGAATTACAGGCTATTGCAGCTGTTATATTGGGTGGTACAAGTATTTATGGTGGATCAGGTGCTGTTTGGCGATCAATCGCTGGAGTAATGTTACTTGCTTTAATTAATAATGGTTTTAATATTTTGAATGCTGATCCTTTTTACAAAGATTTAACAACAGGACTTGTGATTATTGCTGCTGTTGCACTTACTGCCGGAAGAAAATAATAATTATTTTTTTATTAATTCACTAATAAATAACTCACCGTAACCTTTTTCTTTCGCTGCTTCATAAAAAGATTTTGTAACTGAAGATAATCTTTCCGCATTGGGCATATTTCTAAGTAATTCATTAATATAAGTTAAATCTTTTAAGGTATTATTAACGCTAAACATGTATCCCTTATAATCATTATTGAGAGCTTTCTCAGCCATACGATTTAAGGCACCTGAATTTCCAGAGCCAAGTTTTGCTACATCATAAAGTTTCTTTAAGTCAATTCCTAGTTTATCAGCGGCTTTAAGTGTTTCGATAACAAAAGTTGCTGTTCCGAGTGAAAGAAAATTATTAACTAGTTTTGCTTTTGCGCCCATTCCAACAGGACCAAAGTAAAAAACATCCTCACAAAAACTCATTAAAATTTCTTTTGCAAATTCAAAATCCTTTTTTTCACAACCAACTATTGCGCCTAAAACTCCCTCTTCAGCCTGAACAGGTCCCCCCATTACAGGCGATTCAACATACATAATATCTAAAGAATTTAATTTTTGAAAAATTTGAATTGAACCGTCAGCTTTATGCGTTGTTATATCAATAATCATTGTTTTTTTTTGTAAATGTGGGGCAATATTATTAATTACATCTAAAGCTATAGGAGTATTGGTAACGCACATTATAATAACGTTAGATAAACTTGCTAATTCCTCTAAATCAGTTGCTTCTTTTGCACCTTTTTGCACTAAATCATCAATTGGTTTTCTATTTTTATGAGCAAAAACTGTAAGATTATAATTATTAACCAAATTAAGTGCCATCCCGTAACCCATATAACCAGCGCCAATAAAGCCAATTTTTATTTTATCTTTATTCATTAGTTTGCATATAAGCTAACTGATTTCTGATACGGGTTCACCTAACGCATCATAGTTAGGTTCAACACCAAGTCCTGGTAAGTCTGAAGCTTTCATAAAGCCATCCTTTATTGTCGGACCACCTTTTGCAATTTCAACCTCAGTGTATTCATGGAAAGCAGAGGACTGAAAATGGAATGCTTTAGGAGTAGAATGGGCCAAATGAGCAATAGCTGAAGTTACAATTTCTCCACCCCAACTATCTTCAATGGTCATATGAATGCCTAAGGTTATGCATAGGTCTCTAAATTGTCTTGCTTTTGTTAAACCACCGACACGATTGATTTTTAAATTTACAACGTCCATTGCATTATCATTATAACCTCTAATCAGCATGTTAATGCTGTCCATACACTCATCAAGGATGAAAGGGTGATCAGTATGCTTTCGAACAGATAAGCATTCTTCATAACTTTTACACGGTTGCTCAATATAAACATCAATGTCTCTTACTGCCTTTACTACCCTAATAGCCTCATGCTGAAGCCAGCCAGTATTTGCATCAGCATTCAAAATATTACCTTTATCTAATTTCTCTGAAACTTTAAATATTCTTTCTATGTCATCATTTACATTCTCACCAACTTTCATTTGAAACTGTTTAAAGCCTCTCTTTTGGTAAGATATAATGTTTTTAGCCATTTCATCTGGATCTCTACGACTAATGACTTTAAAAAGTTTAACTTCCTTGTTTATTAATCCGCCAAGCAATTGGTAAACAGGTAGCTTTGTATTTTTTCCTAAGATATCCCAACAAGCCATATCTATTGCTGATTTAGCATAAGGATGTCCATTTAATAATTCATCCATTTTAAAACCAATAGAATAAATTTCAGTTGGATCTAATCCAATAAGGTTAGGTGCAAGTTTAGCAATCCCTGTTCTGGCTCCCTCAGCGTAAGCAGGTAAATAAGAGGGGCCTAAGGGACATGTTTCCCCTACCCCGCTAATACCCACGTCTGTTTCAATGATTACAATTGTACTATCAAATGAAGAGAAGCTTTGTTTTGCCCAACTATAACTTCCTTCCTTCATTGGAAGATCTATTTTGAATATTTTTATTTTTGTTATTTTCATTAATTTATATTAGTTGTTTTTATCATTGTAATTATGAATTATTGATTTCAATAACTACATAATTATTTATAATTATTCATTTTCAGACATCATAAACAAGGTGGCATTACCTCCAGCAGCTGTGGTATCATATGAATAGGATTTTTCATTAACAAATTTTAATAAATAATTTGGACCTCCTGCTTTAGGTCCTGTTCCTGACAAACCTCTACCTCCAAATGGTTGGGCGCCGACTACTGCTCCAACTATATTTCTATTAATATAAATATTTCCAATGCTGGCGTTATCAAAAATATAATTGATCGTATTTTCTATTCTACTTTGAATGCCAAGCGTTAATCCATAATTCATTGAATTTATATCTTCCACAAGTTCTTCAATTTTATCCGCATGATATCTGTAAACATGAATGACTGGACCAAAAATTTCTTCGTTAATCTCTTTTAAATCTTTTATTTCAATAATCGTGGGCTGAACAAAGTGACCTTTATATTTTACATCTAATGGAGCTTGGGCCAAAACTTTGGATTTAAATGAATTAATATGATTATTAATCTTATCTTTAGCTTCCCGGTCAATTACAGGACCAATGTCAGTACTTATTAAATTAGGAAGCCCTATTTTAATTTTTTCCGTCGCTCCTGATAACATTTTAATGGTTTTATCATATACTTCGTCTTGAATAGCTAATATGCGTAGAGCGGAACAACGTTGTCCCGCGCCATTAAACCCTGACTCAATAGCATCATCAACCACCTGTTCGGTCAGGGCTGAAGAATCAATAACCATAAAATTTAAACCTCCGGTCTCCGCAGTTAGAGGAACTATTTCTCCTTTCCTTTCACTTAAATTTTTTTGAATTTTCTTTGCTGTTTCGCATGATCCTGTAAATACAACTTTTTTGATTCTCTCATCACTTAATACTTGGGGTCCAATAATTTCCCCGTCTCCTAACAATAATTGTAGAGATTCAACTGGCAAACCTGCCCTGAAAAAAAGTTTCACTATTTCATATGCGATAATTGATGTTTGTTCTGCGGGTTTTGCAATAACGGTATTGCCGCTAAGCAGGGCTGCTACAATTTGACCTGTAAAGATCGCGATAGGAAAATTCCAAGGACTTATTGCGAAAACAACTCCCTTGCCTTCATAAACAAGTTTGTTTTTTTCACCTGTGGGTCCTTTAAGAATATTGGGTTTAGAAAATAAACGACGTGTTTCACTTGAATAGTAATAACAAAAATCAACTGCTTCACGCAAATCATCAATAGAATCTTTAATAGTCTTACCAGCCTCTAATACGCACATCTTTATTAATTTCTCAGCATTATCTTCTAACAATTGTGAAAATGTATTTACTATTTTTATCTTTTTTTCTAATTCAAACATTTTCCATTTGTGAAAAAAATTGTAGGCGATATGTAAAGATTGCTTAACTGAAGCATCCTCCGCAAATGCAACCTGCCCCAAAGGTTGATCAAGATTTGCAGGGTTAAATACTGTGCGCAATTCCTCGGCGGTCTCTTTGCCCTGAATAATCGAGGTTGCTTTAATTTTTTGATCAGTGGAACTAAATAAGTTTTTCATCTGTATTCTGGTGATTTCATTATCAATATCATGTCCCTTAGAATTCTTTCGTAGTGGAAGAAAAATTTCACCTGGCAGGGGTATTTGAGGATTTGAAAATTCTTT
>Ga0208521_1001321_pt1 | contig 12903 bp, 10 predicted proteins | sample ETNtaG_24_FD_185754 | JGI IMG/M metagenome (GOLD analysis project Ga0208521, IMG submission 185754) | Marine microbial and viral communities from oxygen minimum zone, Eastern Pacific Ocean - ETNP201306SV47 (SPAdes) (version 2) | ecosystem: Environmental > Aquatic > Marine > Oceanic ... | reverse complement strand
GAGTTGCTTTGTTATATGGAGGAATGGTTAGTAAGAAAAATATCATATCCACTATTACTCAAACGTTTATGATAACGTGTTTAGTCACGCTTCTTTGGTTTATTGCTGGCTATTCTCTTTCTTTTTCTGAAGGAAGTTTTAATACTTTTATCGGAGGTTTTTCTAATCTGTTTCTAAAAGGTATTGGAGTTGATTCCTTAAGCGGAACAATTCCCGAAACAGTTTTTGTAGTATTTCAATTAACTTTTGCAATTATTACTGCTGCCTTAATTTGTGGTGCGGTTGCTGAACGAATGAATTTTTCAGCTTTATTAATTTTTATAGCAGTATGGATTTTACTGGTTTATGCACCTATTTGTCATATGGTTTGGGGAGGCGGACTTTTGGCTTCATTGGGAGTTCTGGATTTTGCGGGAGGAACAGTTGTTCATATCAATTGTGGTATCGCAGGTCTGGTCGCCGCAATTGTTTTAGGAGAACGAAAGAAAAGATCACGTCCACATAATTTACTTTTAAGCTTAATAGGTACATCGTTATTATGGGTTGGCTGGTTTGGATTTAATGCAGGCTCGGCTGTTGCAGCGAACGGTAGTGCTGGAATGGCAATGCTTGTTACACAGATTGCTACAGCTACCGCAGGTTTATCTTGGATGTTTGCTGAGTGGGGTTTTGCTAAAAAACCAAGTCTGTTGGGTATTCTATCAGGTGCCATTGCAGGATTAGTTGCAATTACGCCAGCTGCCGGCTTTGTAGGACCTGTAGGAGCTTTCTTTATCGGTTTAATAGCAGGAATCGTTTGTTATTGGGCCTCAACAAAACTTAAAAATAAATTTGGCTATGATGACTCATTAGATGTTTTTGGTATTCATGGCGTAGGTGGAACAGTTGGTGCTTTATTAACCGGAATTTTTGCGAAAGAAGCTATTGGTGGTGCCGCTGGATTGCTAGAAGGTAATACAGGGCAGCTTTGGACACAATTTGTTGGAGTAGGTTTTACAATAATTTATACTGGAGTACTGACATATATAATACTAAAAATTGTCGGTCTTATAACACCATTAAGAGCAACGCTAGAAGTAGAGACGCAGGGTCTCGATCTTAACCAACACGGTGAGCAAGTAAGTTAAAAAATTACAGTCCCCTTCTATCAAACTAGTTCATTTGGGCAGTGCTTAGCGTCGCTTAATTGCGTGATATTAGTCAAAGTGGTAAATGCTATCGCGCTTAACGCTTCTTCGGTTAGGAACGCCTGATGCGCAGTAAAAATAACATTGTGGCAAGCAGATAAGCGCCTAAAGACATCATCTTGAATGATTTCATTTGACTTATCCTCAAAAAATAACTCCATTTCATTTTCATACACATCAAGGCCGAGTGACCCCAATTGGCCAGTTTTCAGCGCTTCGATGGCATCTAGCGCATTCAACAATCCTCCACGGCTTGTGTTAATCACCATCACGCCTGGCTTCATCCGGCTAAAACTCTCCTTATTCAGCAGGTGATGGTTTTCACTCGTCAGTGGGCAATGTAACGAAATTATATCACACGCCGCAAAGATTTTTTCAAGAGGTACATATTTAACCCCCAAGTCGAGTACTGCGTGATTTGGGTAGGGGTCATGTGCAAATACATGACATCCGAATCCAAGCAAAATCTTGATTGTCGCCAGCCCAATTTTTCCTGTTCCGATGATCCCGACGTTGCGATTCTGCATATTGAATCCCACAAGTCCCTTTAACGAAAAGTTAGCATCTCGGGTACGTTGATAAGCTTTGTGTACTTTTCTGTTTAATGTCAGCATCAGAGCGACTGTGTGTTCCGCGACTGACTCAGGTGAATAAGAAGGAACATTGACCACCTTCAGGTTCAATTTTTTTGCCACCTCCAGATCAACGTTGTTAAAACCGCTGCAACGCATGGCAATAACCTTGGTTCCATTTTTTGACAATTCAGTCAATACTTCTTCGCAAAGTGAATCGTTCACAAACACACAGATAGCCTCGAAACCATGGGCTAAACGAGCGGTTCGCAAGCATAAACGGTAATCAAAATACTCGATCTGCAGCCCAAAGGTTTTATTAATGCGATCAAAATGGTTGATGTCGTACTGCTTAGCGCTAAAAAATCCTACTTTCATCAAAGTTGCCTATGCGAAACTGACAGTGTCATTATACTTAGCGTGACAATATCCTTTTTTTTCAAGTGTGTGAAGGACTTTAAGATCTTAGCTCTTACTAAGTTTTGAAGTTTCGTAGATTTTGCTTTTCTACTTCTATTTTTCATTAATTATTTGCAACGCCAGAAGTAGAGACACAAGGTCTCGATCTTAACCAACGCGATGAGCAAGTAAGTTAAAAAATCACAAAAATTATTTTACAAAGGTTTGAAAACCTTAGATGGGAACCAGGTAACTAGTTCCGGAAAGATAAATATCAAAACCAGAGCAATTAGTTGCAGTATAATGAAAGGTATTACGCCACGATAAATGTCAATTAAACTCACACTAGGGGGGCAAACACCTTTAAGGTAAAATAGTGCAAAACCAACTGGAGGAGTCAGGAAGGAAGTTTGTAAGGTTACTGCGACCAGCATAGCAAACCATGTCAGTTTAGGATAATCGACAACACCAAAACCATTAATTTGCAAATCAAGGGTGGCGATTACCGGAGCCAACAATGGTAGTATGATTAAAGTAATTTCGATCCAGTCAAGAAAAAATCCAAGAAAGAAAACTACAACCAAAACAAAAATAATCAAACCAGTAGGACCCAATCCTAATCCTGTAAGAGCAGATTCGATTAATTGATCTCCGCCACATTCACGTAAAACCAAAGCGAATACAGTTGCGCCGACAAAGATCGCAAAAATATAGGCAGCAGTATTCATGGTGTTAGTCACCACGTCTTTTAAAACTTTCCAACTAAATTGTTTGAATAAAATAGCAATTACTGTAGCTCCTATGGCACCGAAGCCCGAGGCCTCTGTAACAGTTGCAATACCCATGAAGATTGATCCAAGAACAACCAATATCAAACCTGCGGGAGGTAGGATGTCATACAACGCTTCCAGAACATCTTTCAAATTTACTTCTCTGTGATCTGCGGCAAGCGGAGCTTTTTCTGGATTAATTTTACAGTAAACCAGGATGTATAGAATATAAAGAAAGCCAAGAATTAAACCTGGAAAAACAGCTCCCATAAATAAATCAAGTATGGGAATTGCTAATTGATCCCCCATAAGCACCAACATGATGGAAGGTGGAATAAGGATACCGAGACAACCTGATGCGGCTATAGTACCTAGTGCCAGCGGTTTATCGTAATTTTGTTTGAGCATAACTGGTAAAGACATCACGCCCAATAGCACAACCGAAGCACCAATTATGCCGGTTGAGGCAGCAAGAATAATTCCAATCAAAGCAACGGTAACCGCTAGGCCACCTTTAACGTTACCAAATAATCTTTGCATTGAGTGCATCATCCTTTTTGCAATTCCGGATTTATCTAACATTAACCCCATAAAAATAAACATTGGCAGCGCGATTAGCACCCAGTTATCCATAATGCCAAAGATACGACCGACCAAGAGCCCGAGAGTGTTGTAATCAAGCCCGGTCATTGTCCAATGCATGACGTTATCGGTAAACCAAGCGATTCCGCCAAAAGCAATGCCAACGCCAGCTAAAACCCATGCAACTGGAAAACCCGTGAAAAGTAGTGCAATGAAAGATATGAACATTGCGATAACAAGATAATTTTGTGCAACCATTAACGATTTCCTCTCTCTTTAAAATGTTTATGTTGTATCATTATCTGGCCTGTCCTTTGTATCGAAGTTTGCGTTTAGGAATGCATAATTGTGGACGCAACCAATCGCCTCCCCACCATTTCTCTGTGGGATCTTCAACAATTTTATATGGGTACAGTAATAGTACTGTCTCTTGTACCAACTTGGCCACTGAAGCAATCATTAGCAATAACATCGAAAGCGGAATTACTGATTTGACGATCCACCGATGAGGTAACCCCATTGAACTTTGGGAAGATTCATGGTGAGTAATAGCATATATTGTATAATCAAGACTAAAATCAAAAATAATTATAAGGAACGGTAACAAAAGCAGAAGAATACCAAGAATTTCAAATATGTGTTTAAGTCGTTCCGACATGTGCATACGGACAATGTCAATTCGGATGTGAGTATCATTAGTGACTGCATACGCTAAACCAAACATGACTGGTACAGAGTAAAAGTGCCACTCTAATTCTTCCATCGGTACTAATGGCCACCACAAAAGAAGTTCATTACGGTGAAAACCGTAGCGCAATGTAACCGTAAGCAAAATAAGAAAAATCAGCACCACGTTCAACCATGCGATGAACCCAACAATACGCTGAACAAAATTATTAAGGTGTGTAACAATCGGTATGTGTACGTCTTTATTGCCGATCAGCCCAGCTTCTTCTCTATCATAAGACACAAGAAATCACCCTCCGTAGTCGTTTCACCTCAAGTATGACAGAATAAAAACCATTTGCAATTGACTTATATCAAATTTGTTTGTTGCAAACGGCTCACATTCATACAACAAAAAATATGGCGGAGTTTATGTTCTCCGCCATATAATTAAGTTAGTTAATCAACCTTACTTGCTCTTTATACGTTTTGTTCCAGGACGTGGCAAATATGCCCATTCGTTCCAGATTGCATAGTTTGCACGAAATGCTTGAAGATCGTCCCAAACTACTTTGAAAGCAGGATCTTTAGCGATCATTTCTGCGACCACTACATCCCAATTTTCTTTAAACGTAGCTAGCATCTTAACAGACCAGTACTTGTTTATAGTGCCTGCTGCAGCATTTTCTTTCATTGTGTCAAACTGCATTGATTCACCCATTGCTAATGCGTCTGCCATAACAGCTCTGCAAGCTAGCTCAACAATTGTACGTTGTCCTGAACTCATCTTATTATTCCAAGTATCCTTGTTAACGATTAAGTCAAACAAAGTAGCTGGTTGATGCCATCCAGGGAAATAGTTGTACTTCAGAATTTTATTTATACCCAATCTCTTATCGATCGCAGGCATAGAAAATTCTGTTGCATCAATTGCACCTTTTTGTAAGGCTGGTACGATTTCACCGCCAGGAAGTTGAGAAGTTGCTACTCCCAATTTTTCCATGACACGCGCACCCAGACCAAAGAACCGCATACGCAATCCTTTTAGATCTTTTGGTTTTTTGATTTCTTTTGAAAACCAACCAGAAGTTTCTGGCGCAATGATACCACATGGAATGGATTGAACGTTAAAACCGGCATCATCGTACGTTTTTTGCCATAGTTTTCTTCCATTACCATAGTAAACCCAAGCTAAGAACTCAGGCGCATCAGGACCAAAAGGAACTGCTGAAAAGATCGCTCCTTTGTCTCCCAATTTACCCATGTTGTAACCAGGTGTTGTATATCCAGCATTGACCTGTCCTTTAGAAACAGCTTCTAGCATTTCTTTAGGTGGAACCAATTTTTTTGGTTCGTAGGTCTTCATTGTAAGGTCTCCTCCTATAGCATTGATGTGCTTAGCAACCCATGCTGGAGATGTTCCCAGTGCTGGCAACGTAGTTGGAAACCAAACTGGTACCTTCAATAAAACTGGTTCAGCAAATGAAGCGTTTACCATTAGAACAAACGACACTAATGAAGCCGCTACTATGCTTAGTAGTTTTTTTATCATTTTTATTACTCCCTATATTTATTATTAATAATTAATAAAAAGTGGGACAGTTAAACATATTGTACGCTAAGAGTCATATTGCACTGCGCAGTGCAAAGCTCCATTGCAAAACATGCAATGCTCTAAATGATGTTTTATTATTAGATAATTTTATACAATTTGATCTAGATCAATTAATATAATTTGATCGAATCAACCGTAGGTTAGATAATTACTTATGATGTAGGAAATTACGTTCAACACACATGGCAATGCCCATTCCGCCTCCGATACACAAGGTAGCTAGCCCTTTTTGAGCTTTTCGTTTTTGCATTTCATGTAGTAATGTTACCAATATTCTGGTTCCTGAAGCCCCTACTGGATGTCCTAGTGCGATTGCTCCGCCATTGACATTAACTTTATCAACGGTCCAGCCTATTTCTTTATTCACTGCAATAGCTTGTGCAGCAAACGCTTCGTTAGCTTCAATTAGATCTAATTCGTCTTCACCCCATCCGGCTTTTTTTAGAGCGAGCTTAGATGCTGGAATAGGTCCTGTTCCCATAATTGAAGGATCCACTCCACATTGTGCCCAAGAAACAATTTTAGCTAATGGTTCGATATCTTTTTTATTAGCCATCTCGCCTGTCATTAAACATACTGCGGCAGCTCCATCATTAACTCCTGATGCATTTCCTGCAGTAACTGTTCCGTCTTTTTTAAAAGCGGGTCTTAATTTTGCTAATTTTTCAACTGTTGATTCTGCTTTCGGATATTCATCTTTACCAAATTCAATTTCTTCCCTTTTGACTTTTACTTTTACAGGAACAATTTCGTTTACAAATTTCTTTCCCTTGATTGCTTCGACAGCTTTTCTTTGAGAAGCAGCCGCAAAACTATCTTGTTCTTCTCTCCTAATTTGAAATTTCTCAGCAACATTTTCTGCCGTTATTCCCATATGATATTGATTATAAGCGTCCCACAATCCATCAATAATCATTGAATCTTTCATTTTGCCGTCACCCATTTTTATGCCCTTACGAATATTCATATAGTGAGGAGAATTACTCATGCTTTCTTGTCCGCCAGCAATCATTACTTTGCCATCTCCAGCTTTTATAGAGTTATAAGCCATAGCAACTGAAGCAATTCCTGAACCGCAAACTAAATTTACTGTAGTATTAGTTGTTTCATTTGAAAGTCCGGCAAGAATAGATGCTTGTCTAGCTGGATTTTGTCCTGCTCCCGTAGTCAAAACTTGTCCCATATATACCATATCAATTTCTTCTTTTTTGAGTTCAGAATTTTCAATACATTTTTTTATTACAGCAGAACCAAGTTCTGGTCCCGTTTTTGAAGAAAGCGATCCATTGAATGAACCAATTGCAGTTCTAAAAGCACTTGTTATTACGATATCATCTTTTTCCATAAGATTTCTCCCCTGTTTTTATCTTTATTTTATTCCGCTGATTAATCTAATAACCTGAGTTGTTTTTTTAATAGCGTTGTACTGTTCATTGGACTTTAGATCAAAAGAGCTTTCTACGTTTGTCATTAATAGTAAAGCAAAAATTATGTGCATATTATCCTTTATTGTAAGTACTGGCCGCCATTTATTGAGAGTGTAGCGCCAGTTATAAATGAAGCTTGATCACCGGCAAGATAACTTACCAGCGAGGCTATTTCATGAGGTTCGCCTAATCGTCCCACAGGGATTTGGGAAACGATTCCTTTTAAAATCGCTGGATCTATTTTTTTAACCATTTCTGTTCCGATGTATCCTGGAGCAATTACATTTACAGTTATTCCCTTATTTGCATTTTCTAAAGCAACTGCTTTTGAAAATCCTATAATGCCTGCTTTTGCAGCACTATAGTTTGACTGTCCGACTTGACCTTTTAATCCATTTATCGAGCCAATAGAAATAATTCTTCCAAATTTTTTCAAACGCATCTTTTCAATTGCGCATCGTGTAACATTAAACATTGAATTCAAATTAGTATTGATTACCGCGGCCCATTCTTCTGGGGACATTTTGTGGAGAAATCGATCTTTGGTAATTCCGGCATTATTAACAAGAATATCAATATTAGAGCCAAGATCGTTTTCTATTGCTTCAACTATTTTTTTGCAGCTTTCAAAATAAGCTGCATCGAATTTATAAGTCTTTATTCCAGTTCTTTTTGAAAATTCTTCAGCTCTTGCATCATTTCCAACGTAACTGCTTACAACTGTGTAGCCATCTTCTTTCAATTTTATGGCAATGGCCTCCCCAATTCCTCTTGTTCCGCCTGTAACTAATGCAATTTTTGTCATTCCTATTTCCCAAAGTCAATTGACACGAATGGAGAAGAAAAAGCAAGCAAGAAATAATGTTTTAAAGGATTATAACCAAATTTTGCTTCTTTTGCTTGTTCAAGTTCAAGTTTTTTCATTCGCTCTAACTTAATATTTGCTTCTTTAATTAACATAGCTAATATAAGCACTTCGGCTTCTTCATGAAAACCTTGTCGAGCTAAACTATCTACCGCTCTAACACATCCTAGCTTTTCGAAAAAATTCCACACTTTTTTTATCATATTTTTTATCCTTTTTTTTATCATCATTATAATATTTTTCATCTATTCACTTAAGCTTAACAAGGCCAACTTTTATCATTTCTTCAAGGGGGAAAAGCTAAAATTTTATTGGCCTTGTTAATATTTTATCATTACTTCTTTAATGGCGCTGATGCTTTGTTGCTTGCATTAGCTGCAACATCTTGAAGTTCACTTAAACCTTCTAAAAATCTTGTGTTCAAGATTGCAAAAGTTTCATTAGCTGTTTTTTCGTAGATTTTTACCAAATCAGAAACATTTGCTTGTGCTGCTTCAATTGACTGTTTAGTAAGTGCAATTGATTTAGCTGCATTGTCCTGAGGTTTTCCGCTAGTAAGATCTGAACCAGCTTCTTTTGCGTTTGCAATAGCAGAATTTAAAATTTCTACTTGCTTTTTAGCAAAAGTATTGAAGCCTTCATAGATTGCCTTTGAAGCACCTGCGTACGCTTCTAAGGTTTTCTTTGAACCAGCTGTTGCTTGTTCATTACTTCCAGCTGCTGGTAATTTAACAGCAGACAAAAACTTTTGATAATCGAAGAAATCAAAAGGGTTTGTGTAATCGTTAGTCATATATATCTCCTTATATTTATTATTATTGTTATACATATAGGCACGCTTATATTGCATTGCAATATAATAAGCAAGAAAAATATTGCGGTGCGACAATATAGACAAAATCATGCATTTTAAGTCAAAAAAACGTTGTTTTTCACACATAATTTGATGTTATTCAAAATAAGTAATTGGTGCGATACAGTATAATTTTATTGCATCTGCATCATAATTTGAATAATCTTGTATCCATGGAAATAAAAAAAATTAAGAAGGATAAATCTAAAGACAAGACCAAAGCTAAAGTGGACTCAACCGACTTTAAAGAATTAAATTTTAAAGGATTAAATGAAATTTTTGAGAATAATCTCAAACTGTATGATGGTTTTATAAAAAACAATGGTAGTTTTACAAAAAACCTAAAAGAAGATCAAAAGCCAGAAAAAAATTCTGTGAAGCAAGATTTCAACCCCCAAGATCTATATGGCTTGATTGCTCCAACCACGAATAGAATTCTTGAAAGTTTAAATAGTTTTTCTGCTAAAATTCATAAAGATCCTTCATTACATTTTGAAAATATGCATATTTGGCTAAACGATATTGTAAAACTAAATTATTATTTTTTATCAAAAGCTTCCAATCAAGAAGCAAATCCAATTATCGAACCAAATAAAGCAGATCAAAGATTTTCAAGCAAAGAGTGGAGTGAAAACTTGCTTTTTGATTTTGTAAAACAATTTTATTTAATTACAACCACATTACTTGAGAATCTTGTCGAAAAAGGAGAATTTGATGATCCGAGACAGAAAGCTTATTTTAAATTTTATATTAAACAAATAAGTATGGCCATGTCTCCATCCAACTTTGTGCTTACAAATCCAGATGTTTTAGCAAGAACAATTGCGGAAGGTGGTCAGAATCTTGTAAGGGGATACGAGAATTACAAAAAAGATCATGCGAAACATCCTTTTTTTATTTCACAAACAAAACTTGATGATTTTGAAGTTGGCAAGAACCTAGCAACAACAAAAGGGGAAGTAATCTATAAAAACGATATTTTTGAACTAATACATTACAATAGTGATACGGAAAAACAATTTGAAAACCCGTTATTAATAATTCCTCCGTTTATAAATAAATATTACATCATGGATTTAAACGAGAAAAAATCACTCGTTAAATTTTTAGTTGAAAATAAAATCAATACTTTTTTAATGTCGTGGAAAAATCCAGGCACTGATTCAGGGGATCATGAATTTATAAATTATATTGAAGATGGTGTTTTGGAAGCCCTCAAAGTAGCTTGCAAAAAATCTGGAGCTTCAAAAGTAAATGTAGCGTCCTATTGTATAGGAGGCACTCTTTTGGCAATGACTCTTGCGCACCTAAATAATATTAAGAAAAAAGAAACGTCTCTCTTTACTTCGTCTACACATTTAAAAAATGTTAAAATAAAAGATTATATTAAATCGGCAACTTTCTTTGCAAGCCTTGTTGATTTTAAAAATTTTGGAGATCTTCAAATGTTTATCTCGGAAGAACAAATTAGCACTATAGAGAAGGAAATGGAGAAAGTTGGATATTTTGATGGAAAAAATCTATCTGCTGTGTTTAATTTTCTGAGACCAGGGGATTTATATTGGAATTATGTTGTAAATAATTACATGTTAGGAGACGAACCGTCCGCTTACGATATGCTCTATTGGAATAGTGACCCAATAAACTTGCCAAAAAAAATATATAGCGATTATCTTAGATCAATCTGTCTTAATAATAATTTAGTAAAAAATAATTATGAATTAAAAGGAAAAAAAATTGATCTAAGTAAAATATCTACCCCGATGTTCCATGTCGCAGCAACTGCAGACCATATTTGCCCTTGGAAAGCTGTGTTTGAAGGACTTAAATCTTACAACAGTGACATTAAGTTCGTTCTAAGTAATTCTGGTCATGTCGCAGGCATTATGAGAGGCAAAAATACCAAACCTGGTAAATCATTTTTTTATTCAACAGATAAAGATGACGTAAAAACGACACCAGAAAAATGGTTAGAGTCTGCTGTAAAAAATGAAGGCTCTTGGTGGCCAACTTGGATTAAATGGCTGAGTAAACATTCTGGCGAATTAAAAGATGTAGAAAATCTTAATTTAAAAAACTATCCTCCCCTATACAAAGCTCCGGGACAATATGTAATTCAAAAATAAAAAAATATGATTGAAATAAAAAAATATTCTAATCGAAGGCTCTATAACACAGAAACAAGTGCCTATGTAACCCAAGACGATATTGTTGAACTCATAAAAGAAAATACAAATTTTAAAATAATCGATGTAGAAAGTAAAAAAAACATTACTTCTGCAATTCTAATTCAAATAATGTTAGAAAGAGAAAATGCAGGAACCAATTTAGTTCCCGAAGCATTTTTAAAACAAATAATATTGTTCTATGAAAATAACAAAGCTCCAGACATGTTTGCATTTTTAAATGGCGTTCATAATTTTGCTACTGCTAACAACGTTTTTACTAAAGGCATGTCTTCATTTGTAAATTTCAATCCATTTAATCTACAAACTAAAAAAGCTAAAAAGGAAAATTCTAAAAATAATAATCAAAATACTGATGATCTCATTTCTCAGATCAATAGCTTAAAAACTCAAGTAGAGGAAATTAAGAAAAAAACTAGCTAAAATCTATTAGTAGATATTTAGATTTCTTCAGGTACCATCTTGATGGCTCCGCAAGGACATTCCTTAACACACACGCCGCAACCTTTACAATAATCGTAATTAAATTTAAAACGCTTGCCAGGACCTAGTTTGATAACAGCATTATCAGGACACACGCCGTAACAGTTATCACACTCAAAACAATTGCCGCAAGATAGACATCGACGTGCCTCATAGAGTGCATTGCTCCCATCAAGACCACCCAAAACTTCTTCAAACGTAGTTTGGCGACGAATAGTGTTAAGTTGTGGTTGTACAGTAATAGGGGCGTCTGTGTAGTACCATTTATTTAATTTATCAAAACTAGCAAGTTCGTGTTTAGGTAATGGCTTATAAGTTTTGCCAGAAAGCCAAGCATTGATCTCACGTGCTGCCTTTTTACCATGACCGACCGCCACTGTAATAGTTCGTTCGCTCGGAACCATATCACCTCCAGCAAAGAGACCGGGATAACCTGTCATCATACTGGAATTAACTTCTACAACATTGTCAGCAATTTTTATTCCAGGTATTTTTTTAATAAAAGACGTATCTACGTTTTGACCGAGGGCAAGCACCATTGAATCGGCTTCGATCGTTTCAAACTTACCGGTAGGCTTAGGATAGCCATCGGCATCGAGTTCCATTTTTTCAACTTTGATTGAGCCTGAAGCATCCATTTCTTTGATGGTTGAGAGCCAGTTTAGTTTTACACCTTCTTCGAGTGCTTCCTTGACTTCAAAATCGTGTGCTTTCATTTGTCCAGGTCCGCTTCGGTAAACAATAATTGTTTCTTCTGCACCTAGCCGTTTAGCAGTACGGGCAACGTCAACTGCTGTGTCACCTCCTCCATAAACTACAACACGACGACCCAGTTTAGGTGGATTTTTACCGGTTTCCATCTCACGCAACACACCTGCAGCATCAAGAATTTTACTGGTATCCGGAGTTGGAATATGAATACGCTTAGCAAGATGTGCTCCTATGGCGAGGAAACAAGCATCAAATTTACCCGCTTTCATTTCGTGTTCGACATTTTCAACTTTATGATTTAGTTTTAATTCAATACCCGTATCCAAAATACGCTTTACTTCTGCTTCAATTATATTTCGTGGCAAACGATAGGCAGGTATACCGAAGCTCATCATACCACCGGCAACAGGACCAGCTTCGTAAATTGTTACTTTGTGACCGAAACGCGTTAGATGATACGCTGCCGACAGACCGCTTGGTCCGGCACCGATAATAAGTACAGTTTTTTTTGATGGCTTTGCATCGTGTTTTGGAACCCAGCCATGTTCAATTGCCTGGTCCCCAATGAAACGTTCTACTGCATGGAT
>Ga0208521_1001314_pt1 | contig 12955 bp, 10 predicted proteins | sample ETNtaG_24_FD_185754 | JGI IMG/M metagenome (GOLD analysis project Ga0208521, IMG submission 185754) | Marine microbial and viral communities from oxygen minimum zone, Eastern Pacific Ocean - ETNP201306SV47 (SPAdes) (version 2) | ecosystem: Environmental > Aquatic > Marine > Oceanic ... | reverse complement strand
TAAACAGGTTAAGTAATGAAATATATAACAAATATAAGAGGTTTCTTAGTTGTATTTGCTGACTTATATCATATTTTGGAAAAATAAATAATTTTCTTTATAGATTCCTAAAAGTTAGTTATCTATTCATGATTAACAATTTAACCCTCAAAAATAGGGGGATTATGCCTCGTTATTAAATAAACTAAATAAAAAAAGAGTTACAGTAAATGTAACTCTTTGATTTTCAATTGTGACCTCGACAGGATTCAAACCTGTAACCTCTTGAGCCGTAATCAAGTGCACTATTCAGTTATGCTACGAGGCCGTTTTGCGGGTGCAAATATAATCTATTTTTATTATTTACAAACTATTTTTAGTCACAAAATAACGCCAGCCAATAATGGCTAATTGCCATTTTTTAGCCTTTGCCATGTCTAGCCTTTTTTTTGTAAAACTTGGAAGAAGAATTTTGTTAATTTTTGCTAAAGAATTGAATAGTAGTTTTTTCATGTTGTAAAAATACAGAATTAAAAAAAATCTCACAATAGAAGAGTTTTTTGAATTTGTATTATCAAAATTTATTTTTTTTAATCATAAATAAACTGAAATTTCGCATATGGTTATGGAGTAGTTCTTTTTAAATTAAGTATTTTACACATTTAAAATCTGTTATATTTGCAAAAACTATTTTATGAATTTATTTTTTGTGATTTTAGGATTTGTGTTGTTGATTTTAGGTGGCAACTGGCTGTTAAAAGCAGCTATTGGTTTTTCATTGAGATTAATGATTCCTAAAATTATTATAGGTATGACAGTGGTTTCATTTGCTACTTCAGCTCCAGAATTAATTGTTAGCGTTAAATCAGCTTTGGAAGGTCATGCTGATATTGCTCTTGGAAATGTAATAGGTTCAAATATTGCAAATTTAGGGTTAGTCTTGGCTATAACCATATTAATTTCGACAATTAATATCGAAAAAAGCTTTTATAAAACTGATTGGCCAGTAATGATGATAGCATCTGTTTTATTATATGGTTTTATTGCTTTTGATGGTATATTAGTAAGGTATGAAGGGGTGATATTGTTCTCAATGTTGTTAGTTGTGTTAGTGTACCTGCTTAGATTTCAAAAACCTGCTGTTGTTGATGAAATGCCGGAAGATGATATTATGCTTCCATTGTATAAAAATTTATATTTTTTTATTATTGGTGGTGTCGGACTTTGGAGTGGTTCAGAATTGTTAATAGAGGGAGCTATTGGGTTGGCTCAAAATTTTCATGTAAGTGAGCGTGTTATTGGAGTAACTATTGTTTCAATAGGAACAAGTATACCAGAGTTAGCAGCTTCTGTTATTGCGGTATTGAAAAAAGAAAAAGCGATTTCTTTAGGAAATTTAATAGGATCTAATATGTTTAATATTTTAGCAGTGTTAGGTATAACGTCGATGATTACTCCTATTACTATTACAGATCAAGGATTGTTATCTAATGATATTTTTTGGATGCTAGCTATTTCATTTTTGATATTTCCATTGGTTTTTGCTCCAGCTAAAATGAAGTTAAGTTGGAAAGAGGGGCTTATATTATTGTCGCTTTATGGAATATTTATTTTTAGAATGTTTCTTCAATAGATTTAAATACAAAAAAAACACTGCAAAGGCAGTGTTTTTTTTGTATTTAAAATAACTTAATAATAAGCTATTAAAATTTTGCTGATTTAACAGTTTTAATGATTCTTCCGGCAATTTTGTAAGGATCACCATTTGAAGCTGGACGACGATCTTCTAACCAACCTTTCCATCCATTTTCAACTGCAATAATTGGAATACGAATTGAAGCTCCACGGTCAGAAATACCCCAAGAGAAATCAGAAACGTGTGCAGTTTCGTGTAATCCAGTTAAACGCTCATCATTAAATGCACCATATACATCAATATGTTCATCAGTTACAGGTCTAAATGCTTCACATATTTGTTCAAAAGTTTCTTTAGAACCACAAGTTCTTAAAACGTTGTTTGAAAAGTTTGCATGCATACCAGAACCATTCCAGTCACCTTTTACAGGTTTAGGATGTAGTTCAATATAGTAACCATATTTTTCAGTTAATCTATTTAGTAAGTATCTGGCAATCCAAATTTCGTCACCAGCTTTTTTTGCTCCTTTAGCAAATAATTGGAATTCCCATTGTCCAGGTGCAACCTCTTGGTTGATACCTTCAAAATTAAGTCCTGCATCAATACAAAGGTCTGCGTGCTCTTCAACAAAATCTCTACCCCAAGTGTATCTACCACCAACTGAGCAATAGTATTTACCTTGTGGACCAGGGAAACCACCTCTTGGGAATCCTAATGGTAAGTCAGTTGCAGAGTCCATTAAAAAGTATTCTTGTTCAAATCCAAACCAGAAATCATCATCATCATCATCAATTGCAGCTCTAAAATTTGTAGCATGAGGTGTGTTATCCGCATTTAATACTTCACACATTACTAAATATCCATTACGTCTTTCAGGATCTGGGTAAATAGCAACTGGTTTTAGTAAACAGTCTGAAGAACCTCCTTCAGCTTGCTCTGTTGACGAACCGTCAAAAGACCATATAGCGCAGTCTTCCAATTTTCCGCTAAAATCATTCTCTACTTTTGTTTTGCTTCTTAATTCTTGAGTTGGTTGATGTCCATCTAACCAAATGTACTCTAATTTCGATTTGCTCATAATTATATTCTAATTTTATTAAATACAAATTTTTCACAAAAATAGCTAAAACAACTGGAATACAAAAAATTAGGGGTTAAAAATGTATGAATAGAAATATTTTTATGAATACCCTATTTTTTTTAGGGGTAAAAGAAAAATATTTTAATTTTTTTTAAAATAATTGATAATTAAATATTTGTAAAAAGTTGTATCTTCGTGTTCTATTAAATAATTGTTACTTATGTCAAAATTTCGTTTTAGCGCTATTCAAGAAGCGCAAAAAAGAAAACCAAAAGAGGTTGAAGAGTTTGGTAAACGATCAGAATTTTTTGGAGAAAATGTTTTCAATGAGAAAACAATGATGCAGTATTTGTCAAAAGAAGCATTTGAAGGAGTTATGTATGCCATAAAAAATGGTAAAAAAATTGACAGAAAAATAGCCAGTCAAGTTGCGTCAGCAATGAAAGATTGGGCTATTTCCAAAGGGGTTACACATTATACTCACTGGTTTCAACCTTTAACAGGAGCTACTGCCGAAAAGCATGATGCATTTTTTGAAACTACTTCAAATGGAATGGTTATTGAGCGTTTTGGAGGTTCTGAACTAGTTCAGCAAGAGCCAGATGCATCGAGTTTTCCAAGTGGAGGTATCCGAAATACTTTTGAAGCACGTGGTTATACTGCTTGGGATCCAACTTCACCTGCTTTTGTATTTGGTACAACTTTATGTATTCCAACAATTTTTGTGGCTTACACAGGTGAAGCACTTGATTACAAAACGCCATTACTAAGAGCGTTAAATGCTATTGATAATGCTGCAACTTCAGTTTGTAAATATTTTGATAAAAATGTTAAAAAGGTAAGTTCATCCTTGGGATGGGAACAAGAATTTTTTCTTGTTGATAAAGCCTTGGCATTGAGTAGACCTGATATTGTATTGACTGGTAGAACATTACTTGGTCATTCGTCAGCAAAAGGACAACAATTAGATGATCATTATTTTGGATCCATTCCAAGCAGAGCCATTAATTTTATGCGCGAACTTGAAAATGAATGTATGTTATTGGGAATTCCAGTAAAAACTAGACATAATGAAGTTGCTCCAAATCAGTTTGAAATTGCTCCCATATATGAAGAATGTAATTTAGCGGTTGATCACAATTCGCTATTAATGGATGTAATGGAAAGAGTGGCATCTAAACATGATTTTAAAGTGTTGTTTCATGAAAAACCCTTTGAAGGTGTAAATGGATCGGGTAAACATAATAATTGGTCTCTATCAACAGATACTGGAGTAAACCTTCTAGGTCCTGGGAAAACGCCAATGAGTAACCTACAGTTCTTAACCTTTTTTATAAATACCATTAAAGCAGTTTTAAATTGCGAGGAATTGCTTAGAGCTTCTATTGCTTCAGCGAGTAATGATCACAGGTTAGGAGCAAATGAGGCACCGCCTGCAATAATGTCAATATTTATTGGAAACCAGTTATCGAAGGTGCTGAATGATTTAGAAAGTGTTACTGACGGAAAATTATCACCAGAGGAAAAAACAGATTTAAAATTAAATGTTATTGGAAAAATTCCAGATGTTTTATTAGACAATACAGATAGAAATAGAACTTCATCATTTGCTTTTACAGGTAATAAATTTGAATTTAGAGCGGTTGGTTCGTCAGCAAATTGTGCCAATCCAATGACAGTTTTAAACACGATTGTTGCAAAGCAGCTTAGGGAATTTAAAGTTGAAGTAGATGATCTTATTGATAATAAAGGATTGAAAAAAGACGAAGCTATTTTCAATATTTTGAGAGAGTATATAAAATCATCTAAAAATATATTGTTTGAAGGAAACGGTTATGGTGCTGCCTGGGAAAAGGAAGCGAAAAAGAGAAAATTAAGTAACAATAAAACAACTCCTGAGGCCTTAAAAGTCAAAATTTCTAAAAAAACAATTGATTTATTTGAAGAATTAAATGTGATGAGTGAAATAGAGTTGAGGGCCAGATATGAAATTGAATTGGAAGGGTATACGAAACGAATTCAAATTGAAGCACGTGTTTTAGGTGATGTTGCTGGAAATCATGTTGTCCCAACTGCCGTTCGTTATCAAAATATGTTAACCAAAAATGTTACAGGATTAAAAGAAATTTTTGGAAAAGATTTTGAAGAACACGCACACAAGCAAATCCAATTAATAAAAAACATATCAAATCATATTGAGGCTATTCATTCAAAGGTTGATGCAATGATTGAAGAACGTAAAAAAGCTAATGTAATTCAAAATGTTGAGAAAAAAGCGTTTGCATATTGTTCTAATGTTAAATCTTATTTTGAGGAAATCAGGTATCATTGTGATAAGTTAGAATTAATGGTTGATGATGAATTATGGACATTAACTAAGTATAGAGAGTTACTTTTTATTCGATAATATTAGTAAAGTAGATCCTGCAAATTGCAGGATTTATTTTTTATTTATACCAAAAGATAAATTACTTTTGCAAAATATTATAAATAAGCAATATGAGTTCAGAAGTTAGTAAAAGGTATAGTCAAAGAGGTGTTTCAGCTTCAAAAGAAGATGTTCACAATGCTATAAAAAATGTAAACAAAGGGTTATTTCCAAAGGCATTTTGTAAAATAGTTCCTGATTATTTAACCAATGATGATGATTATTGTTTAATAATGCACGCCGATGGAGCAGGAACAAAATCATCGTTAGCATATATGTACTGGAAAGAAACCGGAGATATTTCAGTTTGGAAAGGTATTGCTCAGGATGCATTAATAATGAATATTGATGATTTATTGTGTGTGGGTGCAACTGATAACATTATGCTGTCTTCAACTATTGGAAGAAATAAAAACTTAATTACGGGCGAAGTAATTTCGGCAATTATAAATGGAACCGAAGAATTATTGGAAGATTTAAAAGGTTTTGGAGTTGAAATTCATTCAACAGGAGGTGAAACTGCTGATGTTGGTGATTTGGTTAGAACTATTATTGTAGATTCTACAGTTACCGCTCGTATGAAACGAAGCGATGTAATTGATAATGCTAATATAATCCCAGGAGATGTAATTGTTGGATTGGAATCGTTTGGAATAGCTTCCTACGAAAAGGAGTACAACGGAGGTATGGGGTCAAACGGATTAACTTCTGCGCGCCATGATGTGTTTAGTAAATATTTAGCCGAAAAATTTCCTGAGAGTTTTGATGCTGCTGTTCCATCCGAATTAGTGTATTCGGGAAATGTGAAATTAACCGATAAAGTTGAAAATTCACCAATTGATGCTGGAAAATTAGTGCTTTCTCCAACAAGAACGTATGCGCCTATAATTAAAAAAATATTAGGAATATATACTTCAAAAGATATTCACGGAATGGTGCATTGCAGTGGTGGGGCACAAACTAAAATTCTTCATTTTATTGATAATTTACACATTATAAAAGACAATATGTTCCAAATTCCACCTTTGTTTAAGTTAATTCAGGAGCAAAGTAAAACTGATTGGAAAGAAATGTATCAGGTATTTAATTGTGGACATAGAATGGAATTGTACGTAACTTCTGAAGTTGCTGAAGACTTAATAGCAATTTCTAAATCATTTAATGTTGATGCAAAAATTATTGGCAGGGTAGAGACTTCTGAAACTAAAAAACTTACAATTAAAAGTGAGTATGGTACTTTTGAGTACTAGTTATTAGCCTTGAAAAAATAAAAGCTGTACTAAATTTAGTGTTGAAAACAGTTAGTTATTAAGCATTGTGCAGACAAACTATAAAAAATTCTTTCAATAAAAAATTGTAAATTTGCAATCCAATAAGATATTACATGTTAGATAAATTAAGAATAGTAAAACAACGATTTGATGAGGTTTCTGATTTAATTATTCAGCCAGATATTATTTCAGATCAAAAACGCTATATAAAAATTAATAAAGAGTATAAAGATTTAAGTGCTGTAATGAAAATTGCTGATGAATATGAATCTTTATTAAATAATATTGAAGAAGCTAAAGAAATTATTTCAGATGGTTCTGATGCTGAAATGACTGAAATGGCTAAAATGGAATTGGAGGAGGCTACTGCTCAACTACCTGAATTAGAAGATAAAATTAAATTTATGTTGATTCCTAAAGATCCGGAAGATGCTAAAAATGTAATTGTTGAAATTAGAGCAGGGACTGGGGGAGATGAAGCAAGTATTTTTGCAGGAGATTTATACAGAATGTATACTAAATATTGCTCGGATAAAGGTTGGAAAACAGAAGTTGAGGATGTTAGTGAAGGAACTTCAGGTGGTTTTAAAGAAATTATTTTTAGTATTACTGGAACTGAGGTGTATGGAGATATGAAATTTGAGTCTGGTGTGCATCGTGTACAACGTGTGCCACAAACCGAAACTCAAGGCCGTGTTCATACTTCAGCAGCCACAGTTATGGTATTGCCAGAAGCTGAAGAATTTGATGTAGAACTAAAACCAAGTGATATTCGTGTTGATTATTTTTGTTCTTCTGGGCCTGGAGGTCAATCTGTAAATACAACGTACTCAGCCGTACGTTTAACGCATATACCTACTGGTTTAGTAGCTCAATGTCAGGATCAGAAGTCGCAACATAAAAATAAAGATAAGGCCATGAAGGTGTTGCGTTCTCGTTTATATGAACAAGAATTAGAGAAAAAATTAGCGGCTGATTCAGAGAAAAGAAATTCGTTAGTTGCAAGTGGAGATCGTTCAGCAAAAATTAGAACTTATAATTATCCACAAGGGCGAGTAACGGAGCATAGAATTGGATTAACTTTATATGATTTACAGAATGTTATTAATGGAGACATTCATAAAATTGTTGAAGAATTAAAACTTGCTGAAAATACCGAGAAGTTAAAAGAATTAGGAGAAGTGCTTTAAAAAGCATTTTATAAAATATTAGAAAAGCAAGAATTATAAATTCTTGCTTTTTTTGTTTCTATATAAAGTCTTGTATTGTTGCAAAATGTATATTTGCGCCTTAAATTAGAAAGAATGATTACAGTTAATGATGTTGCCGTACATTTTGGTGGTACAATACTTTTTGAAAATATTTCGTTTGCAATAAATGAGAATGATAAAATTGCCCTAATGGGTAAAAATGGAGCAGGTAAGTCAACCTTACTACAAATTATTGCAGGTGTAAAAAAGCCTTCATTAGGAAATATTTCAGCACCAAAGGAAGCCAAAATCGGATACTTACCGCAGCATTTATTAGCAAAAGACAATGCAACAGTATTAGAAGAAACCTTGAAAGCATTTTCAGAAATATTTAAAATGAAAGCTGAAATTGATGCAATTAATGAAGCTTTAACTGTTAGAACTGATTACGAAAGTGATGAGTATATGAAGTTAATTGAAACGGTTTCTGAATTAAGTGAAAAATATTATTCCATTGAAGAAACAAATGTTGAAGCAGAGGTAGAAAAAGTATTAAAAGGCTTGGGTTTTGTTGCTGAAGATTTTAATAGACCAACTTCAGAATTTTCAGGTGGTTGGCGAATGCGAATTGAATTGGCAAAAATATTATTGCAAAAACCCGATTTAATTCTTCTTGATGAACCAACAAACCATATTGATATTGAAAGTGTGCAATGGTTAGAAGATTTTTTAATCAATTCGGCAAAAGCAGTTATTGTAATTTCACATGACCGGGCTTTTGTAGATAATATAACCAATAGAACTATTGAAGTTACAATGGGTAGAATTTACGATTACAAAGCTAATTACTCTCATTATTTAGAATTACGAAAGGATAGAAGAGCGCATCAACAAAAAGCATATGCAGAACAGCAAAAAATGATTGCTGAGAATATGGAGTTTATAGAGCGTTTTAAAGGAACGTATTCTAAAACCAATCAAGTGCAATCTCGTGTAAGAATGCTTGATAAGTTAAAGCTAGTAGAGATTGATGAGGTAGATAGTTCAGCATTAAAACTAAAATTTCCACCATCACCAAGAAGTGGACAATATCCTGTTGTTGTAAATGATTTATCTAAAAGTTATGATGAACATGTAGTTTTTAAAAATGCAAATTTAGTTGTAGAACGTGGAGAAAAAATTGCTTTCTTAGGTAAAAATGGAGAAGGAAAGTCAACCATGGTAAAAGCTATTATGGGAGAAATTAATTTTGAAGGAAAATTGGAAGTAGGACATAATGTTAAAATTGGATATTTTGCGCAAAATCAAGCTTCGTTATTAGATGAAGAACTAACCGTTTTTGAAACCATAGATCATATTGCAGTTGGTGATATTAGAGCTCAAATAAAGAATTTATTAGGCGCTTTTATGTTTGGGGGTGATGATACAACTAAAAAAGTAAAAGTGCTTTCAGGAGGTGAGAAAACGCGCTTGGCAATGATTAAATTGTTGTTAGAGCCCGTTAATGTTTTAATTTTAGATGAGCCTACAAATCATTTAGATATGAGAACAAAAGATATTATTAAAAATGCTTTAAAAGACTTTGATGGAACTTTAATTCTGGTTTCTCACGATAGAGATTTTTTAGATGGTTTGGCGGAAAAAGTTTTTGAATTTGGGAATAAACGTGTAAAAGAGCATTTCGAAACTATTTCAAGTTTTATGGAACTTAAAAAATTGAATCACTTACGAGAAATTGAGAAGTAGTGTTCGTCCTAATATTTTAAAAAGTTTATAAATAAAAAACCCAATCTAACGATTGGGTTTTTATATATAAGCAAGAAATTAAAATTTATTTTATTTGATCTACAACTGCCTTAAAAGCTTCTGGGTTGTTCATAGCTAAATCGGCAAGAACCTTACGGTTCAATTCAATATTATTAGCTTTTACTTTTCCCATAAACTGAGAGTAAGACATTCCATACTGACGAGCTCCAGCGTTAATACGTAGAATCCATAAAGCACGGAAAGTTCTCTTTTTGTTTTTGCGGTCTCTGTAGGAATATGACATTCCTTTTTCAACTGCATTTTTTGCTACTGTATAAACGTTTTTTCTACGTCCAAAGTAACCCTTTGCTTGCTTCAATATCTTTTTTCTTTTAGCTCTTGAAGCAACTGAATTTACTGATCTTGGCATAATTCATTTTGTTTTTTTGTAGTAGGCGGTAAATTAATACACTTGTTAGCACTACTCCATGGTTAATAATTAAATTCCCTTTAACTTTATTATTTTAAAGTTAATTGTTGTAAAACATTAGCAGTATCTGATTTATGAACTAAACCAGCATGTGTTAATTTTAATTTACGTTTTTTGCTTTTTTTAGTCAAAATATGACTTTTAAAAGCATGCTTTCTTTTAATTTTTCCAGAACCAGTTAGCTTAAAACGCTTCTTGGCACTAGATTTGGTTTTCATTTTCGGCATTTCTGTCTATTTTTATCTTGCTTAATATTTTTATTTCTTTTTTGGAGTAATAAACATAATCATACGTTTACCCTCTAATTTAGGCATTTGCTCAACTTTACCATATTCTTCAAGTTCAGTAGCTAGCCTTAACAACAATATATGTCCTTGATCTTTATAAATAATAGATCGTCCTTTAAAGAACACAAATGCTTTTAATTTAGCGCCATCTTGTAAAAACTTAATGGCATGTTTCTTTTTAAATTCAAAATCATGCTCATCAGTATTTGGTCCAAATCTAATTTCTTTCACAACAACTTTAGTAGCTTTAGCTTTTTGAGCCTTTTCTCTTTTCTTTTGTTCATATAGAAATTTTTTATAATCGATTACTTTACAAACTGGAGGAACTGCTTTAGGTGATATTTCTACTAAATCAAGTTCTTGCTCTCTAGCAATTGCTTTTGCTTTTGAAAGTGAGTAAACTCCAACTTCAACGTTGTCTCCAACTAATCGAACTTCATCAACATGAGTTATTTTTTCATTAATTCTATGTTGATCTTCTTTAATTACACGCCAAGGTCTTCTTGGTCTGTTTCTTCTAATTGCTATGGCTTCAAAATTTAAATTAAACTAAAATTGTTTTATTGTACTATTTACTTCTTTATCAATAAATGATATAAATTCTTCAATTGAAAAGGTTCCTATATCTCCTTCGCCTTGTTTTCTTACAGAAACCGTTCCATTTTCTTCTTCTTGCTCTCCAACAATAATCATAAACGGAATTTTATTCACTTCAGCATCACGAATCTTTCTTCCTGTTTTCTCGTTTCTGTCATCTACAAGGGCGCGAATTTCGGCATTTTCTAGCAAATGTAAAACTTTTTCCGCATATTTTTGATATTTCTCACTGATTGGCAGTAAGATAACCTGCTCTGGGGTAAGCCATAACGGGAATTTACCACCTGTATGTTCTAATAAAACTGCAATAAATCTTTCCATAGAGCCAAACGGAGCTCGGTGAATCATAATTGGTCTATGAAGTTGATTGTCAGAACCTTTGTACTCTAAATTAAAGCGCTCAGGTAAATTGTAATCTACCTGAATGGTTCCTAATTGCCAGCTTCTACCTAAAGCATCTTTCACCATAAAGTCTAATTTTGGTCCGTAAAACGCTGCTTCACCTTCTTCAATTATAAAATCAAGTCCTTTGTCTTTTGCTGCGTTTATAATTGCATTTTCTGCTTTTTCCCAATTTTCAACTGAACCAATGTATTTATCAGGATTTTCCATATCTCTTATAGAAACTTGCGCAGTAAAATTATCAAATCCTAGAGCATTTAAAACATATAGTGACAAATCAATCACATTTTTAAACTCTTGATCTAATTGATCTGGTGTGCAAAAAATATGTGCGTCATCTTGTGTAAACCCTCTAACACGAGTTAAACCATGCAATTCACCACTTTGTTCGTATCGGTAAACTGTTCCAAATTCTGCAAAACGTTTTGGTAAATCTTTATAGGAATATGGCTTATGATTGTAAATTTCACAATGATGTGGGCAGTTCATAGGTTTTAATAAAAACTCTTCGTCTTGTTTTGGAGTTTTTATAGGTTGAAAACTGTCTTCACCGTATTTCGCATAATGACCTGAAGTAACATATAATTCTTTCTGACCAATATGTGGAGTCATTACCATTTCATAACCCGCCTTTTTTTGCGCTTTCTTTAAAAAATCTTCTAATCTACCTCTTAAAGCAGCTCCTTTAGGTAGCCATAAAGGTAAGCCTTGTCCAACTTTTTGAGAGAAAGTAAACAGCTCTAACTCTTTCCCTAACTTTCGATGATCCCTTTTTTTAGCTTCTTCTAACATAGCTAAATATTCGGTAAGCATTTTTTGTTTTGGAAAAGATATTCCATAAATACGTGTAAGTTGATTGTTTTTTTCATCTCCACGCCAATAGGCACCTGCTGTACTCATTACTTTTACAGCTTTTATAATTCCGGTGTTAGGAATATGTCCTCCGCGGCATAAATCTGTAAAATCGGAATGATCACAAAATGTAATATCGCCATCGGTTAAATTTTCAATTAACTCAACCTTGTATTCGTTATTTTGACTTTTATAAAGTTCTAAAGCATCATTTTTAGAAACTTCACGCATTTTAAATACGTGTTTTTCACGAGCAAATTCTAGCATGCGTTGCTCAATAGCTTTAAAATCTTTTTCTGAAATTACTTCATCACCCAAGTCAACATCATAATAGTAGCCATTGTCAATTGCAGGTCCAATGGTTAATTTTACATTTGGATAAAACGATGTAATGGCTTGTGCTAATATGTGAGCTGAAGAATGCCAAAAAGCTTTTTTACCCTCGTCATCATTAAAAGTAAATAAGGTTAAGCTTCCGTTTTTAGTTAATGGCGTTGTTGTTTCAACGGTTGTATCATTAAAACATGCAGAAATTACATTTCTTGCTAAACCTTCACTAATACTTTTTGCAACATCCATTGGAGTAACCCCACTTGCATATTCCTTAACCGAGCCATCTGGTAGCGTAATTTGAATCATATAATTTTATTAAAGGTGCAAAGATATTAGAAAAGTATCACTTCCGCAATAAGTTTCACACACATTATAGGTTATTAATCAGTATTCGTTATTTTATAAGGTTACACCTTATTATTATATAAAGAAATAATCGAAATGGTGTGTTGAATTTTGCATTTAAGGTGAAAGTTTTTTTATTTTTTTATGGTGTAATATCTTTATTTACAAGAGGTTGTTTTTTAGGGTTAAAATAAAGTGAATCTTTTCTTAAAAATTAGTTGTCAGGAATAAAGAATGTATTACATTTGCCACCGCTAACGAGGAAAGGGGATGGTGTTATGTTGGCGAGAAAGTTCAGGAATTTAGTAAATGTAGAGG